>Ga0180732_1000019_pt1 | contig 242007 bp, 230 predicted proteins | sample KR11_01MetaG_FD_148674 | JGI IMG/M metagenome (GOLD analysis project Ga0180732, IMG submission 148674) | Groundwater microbial communities from the Olkiluoto Island deep subsurface site, Finland - KR11_0.1 MetaG | ecosystem: Environmental > Aquatic > Deep subsurface > Groundwater | place...
TGCGGACGCGATTCAGGGTTTCAGGCACACCGAAGGCAGCGCATTTGATGTTTTTGCAGAAGTTGACCTGCACCCCGCAAGAGGGCTCAGGGAATCGATAGCCTGCAGAAGAAATCTTTGACAAGAAGATGCCCTCGGAACCATTGCGGCTCAGAGGGCATTTTAACGAATCAAGCCAAATCCATCAACACTTTAATGTAATGGCTAGAAATCAACGCACTGGGGTTTATGGGAAAAGCTAATGGGACGTCAATGAACGTCCTGGAACCGTGTTTACATGTTGTCGATCATCACCTGACCGAAGCCAGAGCAACTGACCTGGGTGGCACCGTCCATCAGGCGAGCGAAGTCATAAGTCACCTTTTTGCTCTTGATAGACTTTTGCATCGAATTGATGATGGCATCTGCGGCTTCAGTCCAACCCATGTGGCGCAGCATCATCTCGGCTGAGAGAATTTCAGAACCCGGGTTCACATAATCCTTACCCGCATATTTGGGGGCTGTGCCATGGGTGGCTTCAAAGCAAGCTACCGAGTCGGACAAATTGGCACCTGCTGCAATTCCGATGCCGCCGACTTGAGCCGCCAGAGCGTCAGAAATATAGTCGCCATTCAGGTTCAAGGTGGCGATCACACTGTATTCAGCCGGGCGCAACAGAATCTGCTGCAGGAAAGCATCTGCAATAACGTCTTTGACAATGATTTCATTGCCCGTTTTCGGGTTCTTGAATTTGCACCACGGGCCACCGTCGATCAACTCCGCACCAAACTCGTTCTGTGCCAATGCGTAGCCCCAATCACGGAAAGCACCTTCGGTGAATTTCATGATGTTTCCCTTGTGAACCAGCGTTACATTGGGCTTGTCATTGTCGATGGCATAACGAATTGCCTTGCGCACCAAACGCTCGGTGCCTTCACGCGACACCGGCTTGATACCGATGCCAGATGTAGCGGGGAAACGGATTTTGGTAACACCCATCTCGTCCTGCAGGAATTTGATGAGCTTTTGCGCCTTGGGCGACTCAGCTTCAAATTCGATGCCACAGTAAATATCCTCGGTGTTTTCACGGAAGATGACCATATTGGTCTTTTCCGGCTCTTTAACCGGGCTGGGTACGCCCTCAAAATACTGGATCGGGCGCAGGCAGACAAACAGGTCAAGCTCTTGGCGCATAAAGACATTGAGCGAGCGGATGCCGCCACCAATGGGGGTCGTCAACGGGCCCTTGATGGACACCACATATTCACGCAGGGCTTCCAGGGTTTCATTGGGAAACCATACGTCAGGGCCATACACGTTGGTTGATTTCTCTCCGGCATAGACTTCCATCCAATGGATTTTTTTCTTACTGCCATAGGCCTTGGCCACGGCGGCATCAACCACTTTGATCATCACAGGCGTGATGTCGAAACCGGTACCGTCGCCTTCAATGAAAGGAATGATGGGTTGATCAGGCACATTCAATGACATATCAGCATTGACGGTTATTTTTTGGCCTTCCGAGGGAACCTTGATGTGTTGGTACATATCGCTATTTCTCCGTTAATTCGTTGAATTTATGAGCAAATTGAAGCCGAAACCACCCGAGAATGCTCTTTCCTGGCTAGCTTGCAGGCGACGGTGAATTTTAGTCTCGAAATATTACTTGTTGCTGTCAACCGGGGGCCAATCAGCCCAGTTACGGACCTGCCTTTCAAGGGTTGGTAGGGAATTATTTGACCTACCTCAAAGAAACTGAACATGAACATGAACAAACTTCTCGCCGAGTTGATCGCTGGCCTCTTCAGTGCGGGTGCTTTCGCTGCCGACGTTGCAGCCACCGCCAATAAAAATTATTGACCGTTTGAACCAAGAATGCCCGCAAAAGCGGGCATTCTTATGTGCGGCTTCTTCACTTGCATCAAAATCGACCCATGAATCACATTGCAATCGCACTCCTGGGCTTGAGCGCCGCTCTGGCCAACAACAGTCGCGCGCAGAACGCGCCGCAAATGGACTTGCCCCGTGTCAAGCTGTCGGCGGGCATGCATCTGATTGATGCCCAAATGGCTGCAACTGAAAAACAACGCTCAATCGGACTGATGTTCCGCCGGGAGATGCCGCAGGTTGAAGGGATGCTGTTTGCCTTTGAACAAGCCAGCGTGCAATGCTTCTGGATGAAGAACACCCTGGTGCCTTTGACGGCAGCCTTCGTGGCCAATGACGGCACGATTGTCAACCTGGTCGACATGAAGCCGCAAACCACCGATTCACATTGCTCCAAGGCGCCGGTGCGCTATGTGCTGGAGATGAATCAAGGCTGGTTCGGCAAGAAGGGAATCAAGGCCGGATTCAAACTCGCAGGCCAACCTTTTGACACCAAATAGAAATCAACCAACGGGTTAATCACTGGCCATCGTCGCGCGAGCCATTGCCGAGCCATTGCTCTTGGGCTTGACTCTTGATGCGCCCCAGTTGTTCGCGCGTGAGACGATTGCCATACTGACTGACCACTTGACCCGCGGCCTGATTGGCCAGCCAGGCAGCCCGTGAGTGGCTCTCGCCGTGCGTCACTGCGTAAAGGAAGGCGCCGGCAAACATATCCCCCGCGCCGTTGGTATCAAGGGCTTGCACCTGGACCGCGGGCACAACAGTCTTTTGTTTACCCTCTAGCACCAGGCAGCCATGAGGACCACGCGTAAGACAGACGGTGCCCGCCAGTTGGCTTAGTTGATCGCATATCTGCTGCAGGTCTTGCGAGCCACACCAAACCTGGGCTTCTTCCTCGTTGCAGAACAGGTATTCCAGGCCGTCGCCGATGATGGCGTCTAGGCCGGGTCGGCAGAAGTTGATCATGCTGACATCGCTCAAGGTGCTAGCCAAGGCAACGCCAGCCTCCTGGGCCATTTGGCGCCCCAATAGTGCTGCTTGCAGACCCGTTGCGGACGCGGCGAGGTAACCTTCCATGTAATAGATTTTTGATTTTTCAATATCCTGCTGGTGCAAGGCAGTGTGATCCAGTTCAGCCGTCGCCCCCAGAAAAGTGCTCATGCTGCGCTCGGCATCGGGTGTCACCATCACCATGCAGCTGCCTGTTTGTCCCGGCGTGGGCAGCGTACGCGTGAGGTTGGTGGCAACGCCGTTGGCGATCAGGTCCTGCGTATAAAACGCACCCAGCTCATCATCGGCCACGCGACAAGAGTAAAACGCCCTACCCCCAAGTTGTGCCAGCGCCACCACCGTGTTGCCCGCCGACCCGCCCCCGGTACGTCGTGCCGTGCTGCCCGCCAGATGATCCAGCAACTCCGAGCGCCGCGCGGCATCGATCAATGTCATGTGACGCTTGTCAACGCCCATGGTTTGGAGTTGGATGTCCGAGACTTCATATTCGGCGTCCACCAGCGCATTGCCGATGGCGTAGAGATCGTAGTTCTTCATGCTGGGTTCTTATTGATTTGGGTTGCGCTGAGGTGCTAAAGGCTTGGAGTGTATCGGCATCATCTGGACACCTGGGCGCAACTTAGCTTTGCTGACGGGTTGGCTTAGAAGGGCGCCGGACTGACAAAATTCATGGCTTTCCCACTTTTGGGATGATCGAATTCCAACGCGCATGCATGCAGCAACATGCGCTCAGCCATAGCTTGCACACGCGGGCTGCCATACAGCCGGTCTCCCACAATCGCATGCCCCAAGGCCAGCAGGTGCACCCGCAATTGGTGCGACCGCCCTGTCACGGGCTGCAACTCCACCCGGGTCGCTCCATCAGTGTGCCGGTTTAACAGCACACGCCAGCGCGTCAGGCTGGGCTTGCCTGCCTGGTGATCAATGATTCGGCGCGGTCGTTCTGGCCAGTCCAGTCCAATCGGCAGGTCAATGACACCCCAGGGTTGCGTGGGGGGCGCGAGTTGCCCATCGACGACCGCGACGTAACGTTTGCTGACGCTGCGGCTGGCAAAAGCCAGGCTCAAGGTGCGTTGTGCCGCCACCCCACGCGCCATTACCATCAGACCCGAGGTCGCCATGTCCAGGCGGTGCACCACCATCGCGTCCGGGTACTGGGCTTGGGCACGCGCACTCAGGCAATCCTGCTTGCCTTCGCCGCGTCCAGGCACCGACAACAAGCCGGCAGGCTTGTCCAGCACCAGTAGGGCTTCATCTACGTACAGGACTTTCAGCTGTTCAGGGTGCATCGGCACCCTGCAAAAGTCGCTGGACGGTCTCACACAGTTCGTCCACATCATTGGGCTTGTGGATCAGCGCACGCGCGCCTACGCTGAGCGCACTTTGCTCGATCTCTGGCGTCACATAGCCGGACGCCAAGGCCACCGGGAGATCAGGTCGAATCTGTCGGCTCTGGCGCAACAGCTCAATGCCGCTGTAGCCTGGCATGTTGTAGTCCGTCACTAGGAGGTCAAAGTCAAGCGGATGGGCACGCAAGGCAGCTGCGGCCAAACGGGGATCGGTAAATGTGCTGACCGAAAACCCCTTGCGCTTGAGCACGCGCTCGACCAAAAAAACCAATGCTTCGTCATCGTCCACGTACATCACCCGCTTGCCCCGACCATGTACCGCTGGCACTTGCGACAAATCTGCGGCAGCTGCGGTGCTGTGCAAGGATGCGATGTCGGCAGCCGGAAAATAGAGCGTGAACACACTGCCGTTTTCAGGCGTGCTCTGCACATCCACCGTGCCCAGGTGGGTGCGCATGATGCCATGCACCACCGCCAATCCCAAACCGGTACCCTGGCCCACCGGCTTGGTGGTGAAGAAGGGCTCAAAAATGCGCTGCAACGTTTGCGTGTCGATACCGCTGCCCGTGTCGCGTACCGACAACCTGACATTTTGGCCGCGCGCGCCGCTGCGGCGATCACTCAGACCCAAGTCGGCAGCCAGGTTGTGCCCAAGTTCAATGCTGACCGTCCCGCGCTGCTCGCCAATGGCATGAATGGCATTGGTGCACAAATTGAGCAGCGCCTGCTCCACTTGCGTGGCATCGGCCAGCACCAAGGGTGTGCTGGGATCAATGCGCACCTGCATGTCGACCAATGGGGGCAGCGTCACTTTAATCAAATTCACGGTCTCGAGTACCACGTCAGCCAATTGAATCGGGATCCGCTTGGGTGATTCGTTGCGGCTGAAGGTCAAAATTTGACGCACCAGATCGCGCGCGCGCCGACCTGCCTTGTCGATCTCGCCCAGGCTGACAAGCGCCGGCGACCTTTCGCCAGCATCTTGTTTAGCGAGTTCCACGTTACCCAGAATGGCACCAATGATGTTATTGAAGTCGTGCGCGATTCCGCCCGCCATGGTGCCCACGGCCTGCATTTTTTGAGATTCCCGCAATTGCGACTCCAGGGCATTGCGATGCGCTTCAATCTTCTTGCGGCTGGTCAGATCGCGAGCGAAGACCGTGGTGGTGTCGCCATCCGTGTAGCGCTCATAGGACACGCTGACTTCAATCGCGACGCTGTTGCCACTTGCCGTCAACCCCGTCATTTCACCCAATTGGGCATGCGTGATGAGCTTGTTATAGCTGAGGGTTTGCAGTGCGTCCGGCAGAAAGCGCGTCAACTGGCTGCCCAGTGCTTGCGATGACGGGCACTGAAACAGCGCTGCTGCTGTGGGGTTGAAAATCGTAATGCGGTAATTCTGATCGATACAAATAATCGCATCGAGTGACGAATTGATGATCGAGGCGAGTCTGTTTTTGCTCAACTGAAGCTCTTCATTGCGCTCCTGTAGTTCCGCCGCACTAGCCCGCAAGGCTTGCCGCTGGGTCAGCAAGGGACTTTGGTCAATGACCGCACAAATGAACTGCGCCAGATCGCCCTGAAAAGACTCCATGCGGGCAATGTGCAGGTCCCCGGTGAACACGCCGCTGGAACCGCATGAAAACACGATCTCCGCCGCCTCATGGGTTCCGGCTTCTTTGGCGCTGACAAACGCCTTCGCAACCTTGTCACGGTACTCGTCGCTCACCAACGGCAACAAGAAGTTCAGTGGCGCATCAGCTTCCAGAGGGCGAAAGAGCCGCAAGGCCATGGCATTGCTCTCCAGCACCAACCCGTTCTCATCGACCACCAGCAATGCCAGGGGTACGTTTGAGAAAAGGGTCAGGAAACGCTCCGAAGCGCCCTCAGCTGCGATTTGGCTGTAACGCAGCGCCTTGTTTTGTATTTCAAGCTCGGCCTGGTAGTTGCGCAGATCCTCGACCATTTGCGCCAGGGAGCGGCCTCTGGCAAGCACAGCATGTTGGCGTCCATTCGCGCGCCCACGCAAAGCGGCTCTTGGCTTGAGAACCGGCGGCTTTCTAGGCTTGGACAAAATCTTCATGCGCAAAAACTCATCGCGTCCACACCCTCAGCCAACTGCAGCGCCCACCTAAAGCTGGAAATCAAGTCCGAGATGGTGCATTCTTCAGTTTTCCACGAACCGGCACCACGGTTGTGACGGTTGGACGCACGGCGTCTGGCGACACCGGCTTGGGTGGCGCGGTATCCTTCTTTGGTTTTTTAACCATCTTGTTGCTTTGCTGACCTTTTGCCATTATTTGCTCCTGAGTTAGATGTCCGGCCATTCGGATTGAGGCGGGCGCACTAGATTATCTGCCTGCAAACCCCTGTTTAAGTTCGCTTTCAAAAAACCAGGACTATTTTCGACCGACAGTACAGACACGCAAGCTCAAGACCCACCCGGCGCTAACCTACGCCAGCCAAGCACGGCCTGAGCATTGAGCGAGCGCTTCGGTATGCAAATGTCGCTGGGTAGGCACTGCGCGTTTTCTCCATGCGCCCGGTCGGATTGCGGCGACAATCCAACTCCAATTTTCAATAACACTTGCTTGCCCAAGCATTCCCCCCATGTCCAGCACCACCATTTTTGAAGTCCGGCCCGCCACTGCGCGCGAGGCCAAGGCGATTGCCGAAATTCATGTCAGCGCCAGTCAGGCCGCATTCAAGGCTCTGTTCCCCGGCGAAAAATCGCCCGAGATGACCGTCACCAAGAGCCAAGCCTACTGGAATGACGCGATTGAATTCAGCGAACCCCAAGTTCTCGTGGCCCTGGACGGGGACCAGATTGTGGGTTTTGTCGGCTTCGACCGCTCACGTGACAAAGGCACGCCATCGACCACCGGGGAAATCTGGGCCATTTTTGCTGCCACTTCACATTGGGGTCGTGGCGTTGGGCTGGCGTTGTGGGACGCAGCACGCGAAGGCTTGCTGGAAGAAGGCTGCACCAAAGTCACGGTGTGGATACCCTTGGGCAACGAACGCGCCCTGCACTTTCATGACCTGGCGGGCTTCAAGCGTGAGATGACCAGCATCAAAACCGTGCCCGTGGGCGAGGTCAAGGTCGAAGAAATTCGCCTGAAACGCGACTTGAACTAACGACCTGTCCGAGTCACAAGCGACGCAACACCGCGCTGCCAATCGAATAACCAGCCCCAAAAGAGCAGATGACCCCGACCTCACCGGCCAGCATGTCATCGTGGTGCCGGTGAAAGGCAATGATCGAGCCGGCCGATGCAGTGTTGGCAAATTCATCCAAAATCACCGGTGCTTCATCGGCCGTGGCGTCACGCCCCAGCAGTCTGCGGCTGATCAGTTGGTTCATGGCCAGGTTAGCTTGATGCAGCCAAAAGCGCCGCACACCAGCAGGCGCAAAGCCATACGCTGCCAGATGGCTGGACATGTGCTCGGCCGCCATCGGGCACACGTCCTTGAATACCTTGCGCCCTTCCTGGTAAAAAAGCAGATCGCGATCTTCGGGGTTGCGGTCTTCGCTGCGCCACATATAGCCGGCATTGTTGCGGATCGTATTGGAAAACGAAGTCAGCAGGCGGGTGCCCAGCACTTCAAACGCGCCGGCCGACGCGCTGTCCAGCCGTTCGACCAAAACAGCGGTGCCAACGTCGCCAAAAATGAAATGACAGTCGCGGTCTTGCCAGGCCAGGTGCGCTGATGTCACCTCAGGGTCAACCACCAGAATGGCCCGGGCAGAGCCGGTCTTGACCGCATTGACCGCCATCTCAATGCCAAAGGTGGCCGACGAACAAGCCACATTCATGTCAAAGCCGAAGCCCTGAATGCCCAATGCGGCTTGAATTTCAACGGCTATGGCCGGGTAGGCGCGCTGCAAATTGGAGCAGGCGCAGATCACGCCATCAACATCTTTTGCCGTCTTACCGGCGCGGGCCAGCGCATCGCGCGCGGCGGCTACACCAATTTCGGCCATCAGGGAAATCTCGCTGTCAGGGCGCACGCGCAGACGCGGGCGCATGCGCTGCGGGTCCAGAATGCCAGATTTTTCCATCACATAGCGCTGCTTGATGCCCGACGCCTTTTCGATGAATTCAGTGCTGGACAGCGGGACCGGTTGGCGTGCACCCGCCGCAATGGCGTCGGCATGCACGGCATTTTCCTGCGCGGCAAAGGTATTGAACGAAGCCACCAACTCTTCGTTGCTGATGATGTACGGTGGAATGTAGAGTCCGGTGCTGCTGATGGCGACACGATGCATAACGTTTGTCCTGAAAAGTACGGGGCTGGAGTGCTCCAGCAAGACCGTGATTATCGGCCGACTTGCACGCGGACACTTTGGCGCTCGAATTTAGTTACCCTGCAGACTGCGCTGAACCCAAAAATCAGCAGACTCCGCAGACTTGAAGACGCTCTAGCGATCAGGTGTTTTGGTGAGCACCCAAATGCACGCCGGGGGAAAATTTGTCAGCACCCACTTGACCTGCTGCCACTTGAAGTCTGCTGGCGCACTGAAAGGCACGCTCAGGCCATAGGTGTATTGGATCAACTGTGAGCCAGGCGATGATTTCAGAAAGGCCAATAGGCTCTGCACCGTCAAGTGCTTCATGGCAGGCGGCAGTGAGCGAAAGGGCAGGCTCGACACGACCGCCACAGAACCGCACCGTCGATAGTTGTCAAGCGCCGAGTGCGCCGACGAATGCACCACTTTCAGGTTCGGATAGCGGCTCTTCAGAGTGGCCGCCAATTTCTTTTGCAGTTCAACAACCTCCAATTTCTCGCCATTGACAACCTGGGAGAGCGCTTGCGTGATCGCGCCCGTGCCAGCGCCGAGTTCCAGAACATGCTCCGAGCCTTTAGCCAAATTGGCAAGCTCGCGCGCAAGACGGGCGGACGATGGCGCCAGCGCGCCGGTTGTTCGCGCGTCTTTCAGCTTTCGGTAGAGGAATGAATGGGGCATGGTGAGCTTTGAGGCGTGCTCAACTCTTGTAAATCAGAACTCAGGTCAACGGCAAGAGCTGAATCTTACCTCGCACAGAAACGCAGCGCTGATCGTCCATCGCACCGCTTTTGCGTTCATTGACGATACGCAACGGCCCAGCATTCACAGCAAAGCCAGAACAGCCAATGCTGAGCAACAGTGACAATGGCCGCTCTCCCAACGACGACACTAGCTCAGAAAGACCAGCCCATGGCCACCAGCTTGCTCGCACTGCTTGACGATATCGCCAGCGTGCTCGACGACATCTCCGTCCTGACCCAAGTCGCGGCCAAGAAAACTGCGGGCGTGCTTGGCGATGATCTGGCATTGAATGCGCAGCAGGTGTCCGGCGTCAAAGCCGAGCGTGAGCTGCCCGTCGTCTGGGCGGTGTTCAAAGGTTCAATGATCAACAAGGCCATCCTGGTCCCGGCCGCCTTGGCCTTGAACGCGTTCGCGCCGTGGGCGGTGACGCCGCTGTTGATGCTGGGCGGCGCCTTTTTGTGCTTTGAAGGATTTGAAAAACTGGCCCACAGATTCCTGCAAAACGAACTTGAAACGGCGGCGCAACGTGCCACGCTGGTGCAGGCGCTGGCGGATCCTTCGCTTGATCTGGTGGCACTGGAGAAAGAAAAAATCAAGGGCGCAGTGCGTACCGACTTCATTTTGTCGACCGAGATCATTGTCATCACGCTCGGTACCGTGCAAGCCAGTGCGCTCATCACTCAGGTCAGTGTGCTCAGCGGCATCGCGATTCTGATGACCTTCGGCGTCTACGGCCTGGTGGCAGGCATCGTCAAGCTCGACGACGGCGGACTCTACCTCAGCCAGCGAACCGGTACCCGGGTGGCCGCGCGCGCGCAGCGCCGCCTGGGTCAGGGGGTGCTCAAGGCAGCGCCCTATTTGATGAAGTCGCTGTCAGCCGTGGGCACCGCGGCCATGTTCCTGGTGGGCGGTGGCATCCTGATCCACGGCACTCCGGGCGCAGGCAGCTTGATCGAGCACTGGAGCCTGGGCGCCGGGGCGATGCTGCAACCGGTGGCGGCCTTGTTCCTGAACGCGCTGGGCGGCGTTCTGGCCGGCGCACTGGTCTTGGCGAGCGTGACCTTGGGCAAGCGCCTGAAACAGCGATTTATTTGAACGATTTCAGCCTCCAGCCCGCGTTCAGCCTGCATCTAAAGCTATCAAAATAATATATGATGATATTTATCAGCAAGTCAAATGCAGAGCTGATGCAATATCTCCAAGCGCCTGCCGATAGCGCACTGCATCAACGCAAGGACAATAGACCATGAAAATGTTGCGACTGCCGCGCTCCAAAGTCCAGGTCGGAACGCCGTTGCCCTGGAGTGTGCGTGACGCACAAGGTTGGCTTTTGTTGTCCCGGGGGCACATGGTTGAAAGCGAGCATCAACTCGACATGTTGCTGCAGCGCGGCGCCTATGTCGATGCGGAGGAGGTCAGAGCGGTCGCACGGGCCAACGCCCCTGAGGGACCCAAGGCGTTCGTGCCGCCACCCAACATTTTTGCTTTGTGGGATCAAACGACCATCAACTTGAAAAAAATGTTGGACAGTGCAGGCCACCCGGGCGACTTCGCCGAACAAGTGGCCCAGTTTGCGCGCCACCTGTCAGAGCTGCTGGACTACAACCCGGACATCGGGATTTATCGCTGCGTGCGTCAAGACAATGCCCAGCATTTTTACTACGGCTACACCCATGCGGTGCATAGCGCGGTGCTGTGCATTTTGCTGGCCCGCCATCTGCAATGGCCACAGGCCCGCATGCTGAGCCTGGCCAAAGCGGCACTCACCATGAACCTGAGTATTCTTGATCTGCAAGGACAAATGGCGGCGCAGGACGTGCCCATGAAAGACAAGCAGCGCGCGGCCATTCACGCGCATCCGGCCCAGTGCGTTGAGCGCCTGGAGCAATTGGGTGTCACCGACATCGACTGGTTGCAGGCCGTGGCACAACACCACGAACGCCCCGACGGAACGGGTTATCCGCTGGGGTCAACCGAGGTTTGCGAACTCGCGATTGCCCTGCGCGTGGCAGACGTCTTCATGGCCAAGATAAGCCCGCGCGTCGTACGTGAAGCGCTGTCGCCCCAGGAGGCGGTGCGCCAGCTGTATGTAGAGGATCAAGGCGGCCCGCTGTCTACCGCCGTCATCAAGGAATTGGGTATTCATCCACCCGGTGATTTTGTCAGGCTCGCCTCAGGTGAACTGGCCATCGTGGTGCAGCGCACCGCTAACGCCCGCGCGCCCATTGTGGCTTCGATCACCGACACGGCCGGTCACCCGGTTGCGCATACCGTGCGCCGTGATACTGCTCAAGCCGAGTTTGCGATCCAGGCCACAGCAAGCGACAAGGCCATGCTCAAGCGTTTACCGCCTGAGCGATTGTTCGGCTTTTCACTGGCACCACCACCGGCGCGCTAGCGCAATAGCCGAACGGGCACGGGCCAAGAGGCCGCCAGGTCAGACCTCGCCGCCAAAACGCTTGCTCAGATTCTCGACCCATTGGTCAGTCATCTTCTCAAATTCCGACTTCACCAGCGGGGTGATCACCATTTTCAACAGGCCGGGCACGGGCAGCGTGAGCTCGCCGGTGATCGCCAAGACTATCTTGGTTGACTTCTTCTTGTCCGTCAATTTCCAGCCGCCTTCGATCAAGCCATTGCCTTCGCCCTTCACCGGCGACCAGTTGATCGTCCCTTTGGCACGGTTGGATGCGTATTTGCAGGCAAAGATGGTTTGCAGGTAAAACTGCGCGATACCGATCTTTTCAAATTCCCAGCGGTAGGTGTCATTGCCCATGTCCACCAATTTATCCACCTTGGGGTAGAAGGTTGCGGCAGTCGGGATGTGCGACAGCACATCAAAGACTTCCTGGATACCGGCTTTAACTTCAAATTCGTAGCCAAGATCGACATTTACGTTAATGGTCATGGAAAGCTCACTGAATTGTTGAGGAATGGTCGCAAACAGCGCAAAGTATAGAGCCCGACTTCAAAGTCCCAGCGCAGCGATGCCGGCGCGCGCGATCTGGGCGTCTTCACTGGACTTCACACCACTGACCCCAACCGCGCCCAGGCACTGGCCGTCTTTCATGACGGCAACGCCACCCTCGAGCAAGCCCTTGATGTCAGGGGCGCTCAAAAAAGAGGTGCGGCCGCCATTGACTACATCTTCATAGACTTTGCTGTCGCGCCGCCCCAAAGCCGCCGTGTGCGCCTTGGCCGGCGCAATATGGGCCGAAATCGGCGCGGCACCGTCGAGCCGCTGCAACCACAGCAGGTGGCCGCCATCGTCGACGATGGCAATGGACACGGCCCAGTTGTTCTTCAGGGCTTCGGCTTCTGCCGCTACCGCTATGGTTTTGAGGTCTGCGAGTTCTAGAACAAGTTTGGTTTTCATGAATTGAAGTCGTGGGTTGGCAAAAAGTGTCAAGCATAGCGGCTCGCCTTGAGAGCCTGGATGCGCCGCACTCGCGAGTATCCCTACAAAGTGTGGGCACCCGGCCCAAATCACCAGCCTGATCAGAGCTGACTGCCCCTAAAATGATTGCCTCGGGTACAGTGAGTACAGTAAAGACTAACAAGGAGCTTGACGATGACAGACAACGTGCAATCGATTGACCGCGGCTATGGCTATGCGGTCTCCGCCGAGCAGCGCAACAAGGTGCTGCGCAACACCTACTGGCTTTTGGCCCTAAGCCTGCTGCCCACCGTGTTGGGGGCTTGGCTGGGCGTGGCCACCGGCATCACGCGTTCCTTGAGCGGCGGTGTTGGTCTGGTGGTGTTTCTGGGCGGCGCCTTTGCCTTCATGTACGCCATCGAGAAGACCAAAAATTCGGCTGCCGGGGTGCCCGTGCTGCTGGGCTTCACCTTTTTCATGGGCTTGATGCTGTCTCGCATGATTGCCATGGTGCTGGGTTTCAAGAACGGCCCGGAACTGATCATGACCGCTTTTGGAGGCACAGCCGGCGTCTTTTTTGTCATGGCAAGTTTGTCCAGCGTCATCAAACGTGACCTTTCCGGCATGGGCAAATGGCTATTTGTAGGTGCCATGGCGGTCATCGTTGGCGGCATCATCAATGTGTTTGTCGGCTCCACCGCGGCCATGATGGCGATTTCAGTGGCTGTGATCGGTATTTTCAGCGCTTACATGCTGTATGACCTCAAGCGCATCGTTGATGGCGGTGAGACCAATTACATCAGCGCAACACTGGCGTTGTACCTGGACGTGATCAACGTGTTTCAGGCCCTGCTCGCCCTGCTGGGCATCATGGGCGGCGAACGGGACTGATACCACGCGCCGCAGCTGACAAAAAAGACCCTTGCCGGGTCTTTTTTGCGTCATGTCCCCAGCGATTTGCTTCAGTGGCAGGCCAATCGGGCCGATAACTAGCTTACATACTACTTAAGACCATGACCGTACGCCTGCTCCTCACCCTTGTCACCACCTTGCTGTTGGCGGGCTGCAACATTCCTGGCATGGGACCGGACCCGAGAATCGCTCTGCGCGAAGCCGAAGCCAAGGCGATTGGTGGCGCCTGCCGCTACGGCGTTCGCGGCATTGAGGACTGCTACAGCCTCAATGAAGGGGCGTCCAAAGCCGCCATTTTTGAAGGCTGGAAAGACATGGACGAGTACATGCGCGAAAACAAGATCGAAGGCGTTCGCGCCGTCATCGCCAAGTCCGAGCCGGTCGAGGTCATTCTGGAAGACAAGAGCACCCAAGCGGTCGCCGCTGATAAAGCCCCCGCCAAAGACGCAAGCGCACCAGCGCGCTGATCGCACCCGATTGAGCCCCAGCGCTCAACCCTCCAGCTCAAACACCGCCATGCTCTCCACATGCGCTGTGTGCGGAAACATGTTCACCACCCCTGCCAAGGCACACCGATAGCCGCCCTGGTGCACCAGAATATCGGCGTCGCGCGCCAATGTAGACGGGTTGCAACTGACATAGACAATGCGCTTGGGCGGCGTCCAGCCAACAGCACCGGCCGTGACCGGATGATTGAGAGGGTCCCGCTTTTGTTGATGCAAGTCAGCCAGGGCCTGCACCAAGGACATCGCGCCCTCGCGTGGCGGATCGACTAGCCATTTGTCCGCTACGCCATCCGCGATCAGCAGCTCCAGCGTCATCTCAAACAAGTTTCTCGCTGCAAATTTTGTAGCTGCCAGCGATTTATTGGCGTGGGCTAGCGCCTGATTGAGCTTGAAGTTTTGACGAGAACGGGCGACCAGCGCCTCGCTGCCCTCAATGCCCAAAACCTCGCGCGCCTGGGTCGCCAGGGGCAGCGTGAAATTGCCCAAACCGCAAAACCAGTCGATCACCCGTTCATGGGCTTGCACATCGAGCAATCGCAGAGCACGCGACACCAGCACCCGGTTGATGTGCGGATTGACCTGGGTGAAGTCGGTCGGCTTGAACGGCATGTGGATGCCGAATTCCGGCAGGTCGTAGCTCAGTTCCTCGCCGCCCTCATCGAGCAGATGCACCGTTTCCGGGCCTTTGGGCTGCAGCCACCATTGCACCCCGACATGGCGCTCGGCAAAGTCGCGCAGCAGCGCCAGATCGCCATCGCTGAGCGGCTCCATGTGGCGCAGCACCAGCGCAATCACCCGGTCACCACAAGCGAGTTCGATCTGCGGGCACGCTTCGATCGCGTCCATCTGGGTGATCAATGCCCGCAGCGGCAGCAGCAAAGCGCTCACATGCGGCGGCAGCACCGGGCACTCCTTCATGTCGGCGACATAGCCGCTCTTGCGCTCATGAAAGCCGACCAGGACCGTGCCCTTTTTGCGCACATGGCGCACTGAAATTCGGGCCCGGTAGCGGTAGCCCCAGGCCGGGCCTTCAATCGGGCGCAAGATGTTGTCAGCCTTGACCTTGCCCAGGTGCCACAGGTTGTCTTCCAGCACACGCTGTTTGACCGCCACCTGCGCACTGACGTGCAAATGCTGCATTTTGCAGCCGCCACAAGCGCCCTCATGCAAGCCAAAATGCGGACAGCCCGGCCGCACGCGCTGCGAGGACTCCTGGTGAATCGCGCTCACCATGCCCTGCTCCCAATTGTTCTTCTTGCGGTGCACATTGACACTCACCAGTTCGAACGGCAATGCGCCTTTGATGAACACCACCTTACCATCAGCCCGGTGGGCGACGCCCTGAGCCTCCAGATCAAGCGATTCGACCAGCAGCCAGTCGGGTTGGAAATTGTCAGTGGGTTTGATGTCGTCAGTCATGGTGCAGCAGGGTTTAAGCTACACTTTAGATAGCTAATAAGGCAATAGCCACGTGGGCTAGAGGCCTATTCTATATAAATTATGAGACGCGGCGCTGGTGCGAGCCAGCAGCCGTGAAGGCGCCGAAGACGACTCAGCGCGGCGGCAGATACTTGGCCGGGTCAACCGGTTTGCCCTGGCGGCGAACTTCAAAATGCAACTTGACGCGGTCGGCATCGCTGCTCCCCATTTCGGCAATCTTTTGCCCCTTGCGTACCGCCTGGTCTTCTTTGATCAACAAGGTCTTGTTGTGGGCATACGCCGTCAGGAAGGTGTTGTTGTGCTTGAGGATGATCAGGTTGCCATAGCCGCGCAGACCGGCGCCGACATAAACCACCCGACCATCAGCGGCGGCCACGACAGGGTCGCCGGCCACGCCCCCAATATCAAGGCCCTTGTTTTTAACCTCATCGAAACCGGCCAGCACGGCACCGTTGGTCGGCCAGATCCAGTCGATGTCATCGTCCCCGACCGGAGCCGGTGCCGAACTGGACGCGGTCGCAGCCGGCGCTGTGGCCCCGGTGACTGGCGTGACGGTTCCCGAGGTGACCGGCTTGGCCACGACCCCGTTGGCGCCATTGATGACTGCTGCTGGCGGCACCACCCGCAGCACCTGGCCCACTTCAATGCGGTTGGGGTTCTCCAAATTGCTCCAGCGCGCAATATCCCTGGCAACTTGCCCGTGTTCCAGGCCAATGCGGATCAACGTGTCGCCGGGTTTGACAGTGTAGTAACCGGGTTTGCCGGCGTTCTCGAAACCCGGAAGTTGCTGCACCGCCAGGGTCGCCGGGTCCAGCACCACCGATTCAGGCTGGCCCATGCGCGCCCCACGGTCTTCCACCGGCGCCCGATTGAGCGCCCTCGATCCACAGCCAGCCAGCACCGCGCTGATGACAACAACAAACACCAAGCTCAGGCGAGCACTCAAACCAAACATACGATACCCCTTCATGCGACGCCCGATTTTAGAGGCACAAAGTGAACCGCCTCCAACACCGTCTGCTCTAGACCTTGTGGCGTGCGGTCAATCACCACCAGCGCCTGGCGCCCCGGCGACCCAGCGCCTGCCGCCACCGGTGCCACCAGGCGCCCGCCCATAGCCAGCTGATCCACCCAGGCTTGGGGCACGGCCTCGCCCCCGGCTGCGGCAATGATGGCGGCGTAGGGTGCGCCTTTGGCATAGCCCACCATGCCATCGCCAAACAGCAGATGCAGGTTGGGCAGCGCCAAGTGCCGCAGATTGCCACGCGCCTTGTCATGCAAGCCGCGCAGGCGCTCGATGCTGTAGACCTCGCGCGCGAGCTGGCTCAGCACGGCGGCCTGGTAGCCGCAGCCGGTGCCAACCTCCAGCACGCGCCCCAATTTGCCGCTCGCGCCGTTGCGCAGCAATTCCAGCATGCGCGCCACGACACCGGGCTTGGAGATGGTCTGCCCCAGGCCAATGGGCAGGCTGGTGTCTTCATAGGCCTGGTTCACCAGCGCCGTGTCGACAAAACGGTGGCGCTCAATGGCCTGCATCGCCACCAGCACCATCGGGTCGCTGACGCCTTGCTGCGCCAGCTTGCGCACCATGCTGGCACGAACCGCACTGGAATCCATGCCCAGCCCTCTTGTGGGCGGGTTGCCCGGCGATTTGGCGCCTGGGCTCTGACTCAAGCCAGCGGACCTCGGGACGGAGCGTCTGTCTGTGGGCCCGCCCGAGGAGAAATCGAGCCGGGCCGGAAAAGAGGGGCGCTCCTTCATGCGCCGGTCAACTTGGCGGCGGTCTGAGCCCAATAGCCCAAATTGTCATGGTCGGTCAAATCCACCTTCAGTGGCGTCATCGCAATGTGGCCCTGGCTGGTGGCGTGAAAATCAGTGCCCTCGGCCTCGTCTTTGGCTGGGCCGGCAGCACCGATCCAGTACATGGTCTCGCCGCGCGGACTCATTTGGGTGATCACGGCCTCGGCCGCGTGGCGCCTCCCGAGTCGGCACAGCTTCACATGGGCGATTTCGTCAAAAGTCAAATTGGGAATATTTACATTGAGCAGCCAGGGCTTGGCGCCAATCAGGCTTTGCTGCGCCATCTGCAAGACCAGGTCACGGGCTTTGCGCGCGGCCGATTCCAAGTGGCTCCAGTTTTTCTCCACCTGGGAAAAGGCGATGGCCGGTATGCCGAACAAGTAGCCCTCCATCGCCGCCCCCACGGTGCCCGAATAGATCGTGTCGTCACCCATATTGGCGCCGTTGTTGATGCCGGCGAGCACCAGGTCGGGCCGGTAGCCCAGCAAACCGGTCAGCGCAATGTGAACGCAGTCAGCCGGTGTGCCGTTGATGTAGCGAAAGCCGTTGCTGGCTTTGCAGACATACATGGGCGTGTGCAGCGTCAAGGCGTTGGATTTGGCGCTGTTGTTTTGCTCCGGCGCCACCACCTCGACCTGCGCCACGTCTTTCAAGGCCTCGTACAGCGCCACCAGGCCCGGCGCCTGGTAACCATCGTCATTGCAAATAAGAATTTTCATGTTCAAGCCCAGTTGATATTTATTGTAGGTGGCGCCGGGCCCCGGCCGGACCGGTCACGCGAGCGACATTTTTCGAAGTTGCGAGCCACTATCATCTACGCAACTAATTAGGAGACTTCCCCCCATGCATGCCTGGCTTTGTGAAAACCCCGTGGGCGTTGATGCCCTGACCTGGAAAGAATTGCCCACCCCGAGCCCCAAGCCGGGTGAAGTCCTGATCGAGATCAAGGCGGCAAGTCTGAACTTTCCCGACATCCTGATCGTGCAGAACAAATACCAGATGAAGCCGCCGCTGCCCTTTGTGCCGGGCTCCGAATATGCGGGCGTGGTCCAGGCAGTGGGCGATGGCGTCACGCACCTGAAAGTCGGCCAGCACGTGGCCTGCCTGTCGGGCACCGGCGGCTTTGGCACGCACACGCTGGCGCCCGCAGCGCTATGCCTGCCGCTGCCCGATGGTTTTCCGTTTGTGGATGCCGCCGCCTTCATCATGATCTACGCCACCTCGCACCACGCGCTGGTGGACCGGGCGCAACTCAAAGCCGGGGAAACCGTGCTGGTGCTCGGCGCTGCCGGCGGCGTCGGCACCGCGGCCATCCAGATTGCCAAAGCCTGTGGGGCGAAAGTGATAGCGGCGGCCTCGACCGATGAAAAATGTGCACTGTGCCAATCCATTGGCGCCGATGCGACCATCAATTACAGCCGTGAAAACCTGCGCGAGGCGGTCAAGGCACTCACCGATGGCAAGGGACCGGATGTCATTTACGACCCGGTCGGGGGCGACTTCGCCGAGCCCGCCTTTCGCTCCATTGCCTGGCGCGGGCGCTACCTGGTGGTGGGTTTTGCTGCCGGGCCGATTCCCGCCCTGCCCTTCAACCTAGCCCTGCTCAAAGGCGCCTCCATCGTCGGCGTGTTTTGGGGCGACTTTGCCAAACGCGAACCCAAGGCCAACGCCGCCATGATGATGGAACTGGCCCAGTGGTACGGCCAGGGCAAGATCAAACCCGTCATCGACAGCACCCTGCCGATGGCAGAGCTCAAGGCGGCCTTTGCCCACATGGGCTCACGCGGCGTCAAGGGCAAGCTGGTGATGGTGAACTAAAGCGACGCGCAGCCAGGTTTTCAGGCCCGGCGCAGGTCGTGATCGCGCGCCAGCCAGGCCTGTATCTTTTGCAGCGCATGGGCCCGCTTCCACTCGTCTGCCACGTATTTTTTGGCCCCTGCCAGCATGTCGCCCGCAGGTTCGCCCACGATGGTGACACCCAGGATGCGGTCAATCCGACTCAACAACAAGCCACCACGCCGCAGACGCCCGAGCTGCCGTCGCTGCGAGCGCCAAACGGCAAGTTGCTGCCGCAGCCGTCAAAAATGCCGTAATGCGTGTCGAAGCTGCCGATGAAGCTGAAGTGCGGCGCAAAGCGGGTGCCCTGCAGCATGTGCCAGGTGTTGCCGCAGACGGCAAACACCTTTCCGGTTTGCATGTCGTGGTGTTTGTCGAGCACAAAGCGGCCCGGGTGCTCGGCCATGGTGCCTTGGTAAATCACGGCCTGACCGAAGTCCTCGCAGGCAGACTCCAGCGCCGCCAGTTTGAACAAGCGATAGGTGGCCGAGAAGAAGCGCAGGTTGCCGGTGCGTGCGGCCAGCTTCGGGTCGGTAATCTGAAGCGGGCGGTCCTCTAACAGGCGCGGGTCGGCAAAACCGTGGCGCTGGGCCAATTGAATGAAGTCGTTCCAGTACAGCGCCCCACCCAGGCACTCGCCATACAGCACCGGGTCGTTGCGCATAGCCGGTGGCACGCGGCGGTCGGCATACACGTCGGAAAAATAAAACTCGCCGCCCGGCTTGAGCAGGCGCTGCACCCCGGCCAGGACCGCGTCCTTGTCGGGCGAAAGATTGACAACGCAGTTCGACACGATCACGTCGAAGCTGTTGGGCTCCAGCCCCAATTCGTCCAGACGCTCAATGTAGCCGTGCAAAAAACTTGTATTGCTGTAGCCAAAGACCGCCGTGTGGTGGGCCTGATGCGCCCGCGCCACGGCCAACTGCTCGTCTGTCATATCCACGCCGACCACTTCACCTGTAGCGCCGACCAGCTGCGCCAGAGCATAGGCGTCGCGACCCGAGCCGCAGCCCAGATCAAGTACGCGGCAGCCCTCAAGCAGCGGCGGGCACACCAAACCACAGCCGTAGTAGCGCGACAGCACCTCGGGGTGCACGCGTGCGAGCAGCGGCTTGAGCCACTCGGGCATGGCGCTGGCATCGCAACAGGCACTGGTTTTTAGATCGGCCGTGCTTTGCAGCTGTTGGCCGTAGTAGTCCTGAACAAGGTGGTGGGTGCTGGTTTCGCTGTTCATCAATCGTCTTTCTGGTTTCAAAATGAAATTAAATAAATAGCTGCTTAGTCAATTAACACGGGGGCTAGAGGCCCATTTGACTTTAGAAACTGGGCGCCATAGCAGGCGGTGTGCAAATGCACCAGGTCCGCGGGCTCGTCAATGTCGTGCAACGGCGGCGCCTGCCACACACGCAGTTGGAGCGCAGCCATGCGACGCAGCGTCTCCAAGGCCACGGTGGGGGTACTCCAACGCATCTGTGTGAAAAGCGCCGGGCACGGTGTCTTCAAGCCCATCAGGACGTAGCCGCCGTCAAAGGCGGGCACCAGCACCGCGTCATGGGCCTGCAATTGCTCGGCGGCCTCGGTCAGCCGCGCGGCGGTCAGGCCCGGGCAGTCGGTGCCCATGAGCAGCACGCTCTGCCGGCGCTGTGTGGTGACGCGCAGCACCGCGCGGGCCATGCGCTCGCCCAGGTCGCCGCCGCCCTGCGCGCTGCGCTGCACGGCCCTGGGCACGGCTACGCCGCGCCAAGCCAGGTCATGGGGCGCTGGGCTCATGCACAGCTCGACCGGACCGATCTGCGCGGTAAGCGCCTCCCGCAGGGTATGGCGGAGCATCTGGCGCGCCAGCTCAGCTGCGCCCTGGGCGCCCAGGGCGGGAATCAGCCGCGTCTTGGCCCTGCCTGCCTGCGGCGCTTTGGCAAAAATAAGCAAACGCACAAGGTTCAGGCTCACGCGTGCCAGCCTCAGCGATACCACTGCGCCAGCCGCTCAGGCGCGGCGCCACGCCAGTAGGCCAGGCGCAGCCGCCACATCAACAGCACGGTACGCCACACGCCACGGCTTTCCCAGCGCCGGCCCGAGGTGACGACTGGCGTGCGCAGGCAGACCGGGCGCGACAACTTGAGCAAGCGCTTGGAGAGCTCAATGTCTTCCATCAAGGGCTGGGCCGGGAAGCCGCCCACAGCCTCAAAAGCGGTGCGCGTCATGAACATCGCCTGGTCGCCAGTGGCAATGCCCGACAAGCGCGAGCGCCCATTCATGAAAACCGCAATCACGCGCAGCAACCGGGGCTTGCCCGTGATGCGCACGTCAAAACGGCCCCAGATTTTCGCGCCGGCGGCCAGCGCCTGTTCAATCAAGACATCGGCCTGGGGTGGCAGCAGCGTGTCGGCATGCAGGAACAGCAGCAGGTCGCCGCTGGCGTGGCGCGTCCCGGCGTTCATTTGCAGCGCGCGACCGCGCGGTGCGTGGATCAGCTGCGCACCCGCCGCCTGCACGCGGCTGGCGGTGTCGTCGGTGCTGCCACCATCAACGACGATGAGTTCTGCGCCGCGCGCCAGCAGCGGCGCTAGCGCCTGCAAAGCGGCGTCAATGCCAGCCGCTTCATTGCGCACGGGCATGACGATGGTCAGCATCGGTGTCGTCATGACCTGTTCAGGCGGCCAGCGCGCCGCCGCAACTGCTGCCCTGCCCTGCCGTGCAGCCAAAACAATGGCCGGCCACGCGGATCGGTTGTTCGGCCAGGCCCTTCTCAAGCAGTTCGCGCAAGTGGCGGTGCAGACCGGTGGTGCCCAGCGGCAGGCCGAGTTGCTGGTTGAAGTCGCAGTCTGACAGCCAGCCCTGCCAGTCGACACTGACAGTGCTGCGGCACATCACGCCGGGCAGGTTGTGCGGCTGGAAACTGCGCTGCAGCAAGTCCATGTAGGTGTCAAAGGAACCCTTGGACACCAGCGTTGAGCCAAAGCGCTGGATCGGCATGTTGGTCAAGGCATACAGCGCGTTGAAAACGATGCCGAATTTATCCAAGAGCTCGCGTTTGTAGTCAGCCTGCAATGTCTGCTGATCGGGCGGCAGCGATGCGCCTTGTGGGTTGTAAACCAGATTCAGGCTCAGGCCCGAGCCTTCACGACCGTAACCCAGGGCATTGAGTTGCTGCAAGGCGGCAATGCTGAGGTCGAACACGCCGTCACCGCGCTGCTTATCGACGTTGGTCGACAAATAGCAGGGCAAGGATGCCACCACCTCAACCTGTTGCGCGGCCAGAAAGTCGGCCAAGCCGTCCTGCCCGGGCTCAAACAAGATGGTCAGGTTGCAGCGGTCAATCACCCGCACGCCCATGCCGCGCGCCGCGCGCACCAGCGCGCGAAAGCCATCATGCAACTCGGGTGCGCCGCCAGTCAAATCCAGCGTGCCGATGTCGCGTGCAGCCAATACCTGGGGAATCAGCGCCAGCGTGGCAGCGTCCATCATCTCGGTTCGGTTCGGCCCGGCGTTGACGTGGCAATGCAGGCAGCTCTGGTTGCACTTGTAGCCCAGATTGACTTGCAGTGTGTCAAGCCGGGCACGGCGGATGGCCGGAAAACGGGTTTTCTCCAGCAGGGGAAGGGTATCGTGCATCAAGGGGCCTGTAAGTTGAGTCAGCGTGAAATGACGTTTTTGGTTTCAAACAAATGTGCAGCAGCTGGCCTGTTTGTCGTCGATATCGGTATTTTCTTACAGCGCGTGCGCACAAGGCCTCACGTCAAACCCGGCTTTGCGTCGAAGTCAGAATTTCTGCAGCAAGCGGCGCCCATCAATTCGCGTCACCTCAACACAGGCATTTTCTGAATTTCCCCTGTCGACGTACCCAATCGCTCGCAGAATCAGTCGGGTGATACGCTTTGCGGAGGTCAAGGAGGAGCTCGCGAAGCGGGCGGGGGACACGAAGCAAAGCGTATCGCCCGGCTGATTCACCCACCACTGTGAAATCAGCCCCGATCCCATAGACGCACCTGAATCGCACCCGGTTGTGCCGTTTCACAGCGGGACGGGCCTCATTTCAATCCCCTCTTGTACGGGTGGTTTTCTCCTTCAAAGTCACAAACTCTTCAGCCGATGTAGGGTGCAAGGCCACGGTGGCATCAAAGTCAGCCTTGGTGGCGCCCATGCGCAGCGCAATGGCGATCCCCTGAATGATTTCTGCGGCGTCCGCACCCACCATATGAGCGCCCAGCACGCGCTGGCTGGCGCTGTCCACCACCAGTTTGATCAGCGTGCGCTCATCACCGCCGGCCAGGGTTTGGCGCATGGCTCGGAAATTGGCACGGTAGATGTCGATTTGTCCATAGGTGGCCAAGGCCTGGGCCTCGCTCAAGCCCACCGTGCCAATGGGCGGCTGACTGAACACCGCCGAGGGCACCGTCGTCAAATCAGCGGCCGTTGGCTTGGGGCCAAACAGGGAGTTCGCCAGCGCAGCCCCTTCGCGAATTGCCACCGGGGTCAGCGCAATCCGGTTGGTGACGTCACCCACCGCATGAATGCTGGGCACGTTGCTGTGGCCGAAGTCATCGACTCTGACCCCGCCGCTCTGGTCCAGTGCCACGCCGGCCTCAAGCAGGCCCAGCCCCTGCGTGCTGGGGACGCGACCGGTGGCATACAGTACGGTGTCAAACACTTCCTGTCTGACACCATTATTTGGGGCATCGCGCAGACCGACCTGCAGCGCGCCATCGCTCAGGCGTTCGATCTGGGTCACCTCACTGTGCAGCAGGATGCGAACGCCCTTTTTGACCATTTCGTCATGCAGATGGACACGCAAGTCGTCATCAAAGCCGCGCAGGATTTGTTCAGCGCGGTAAGACAAGGTGACCTCGGAGCCCAGCCCATTGAGGATGCCGGCAAACTCGACGGCGATGTAGCCGCCGCCCACAATCAGCACCCGCCGGGGCAACTGGGGCAGCTCAAATAGCTCGTTGGAGCTGATGGCATGTTCAATGCCCGCAATAGCAGGCAAGAACGGCTGGCCACCGGTGGCAACCAGGATGTGCTCAGCACGGTAGTGTTGGCCATTGACCTCCACCGTGTGCGCGTCCAGCACGCGCGCGGCGCCTTGCAGCACAGTGACACCCGAGGCGCGCAGGTTTTTCTCGTACATGGCGCTCAGGCGGGCAATTTCAGCGTCCTTGGCAGCTATCAGCTTGGGCCAGGAAAATGTGGCCGGCGCCACGGTCCAGCCAAAACCTGCGGCGTCTGCAAAGTCCTGTGAGAAATGCGAGGCATAAACCAGCAGCTTCTTGGGCACGCAGCCGCGAATGACACAGGTGCCCCCATAACGAAAGTTCTCGGCAATCGTCACGCTCGCGCCCAAGCCTGCCGCAATCCGGGCGGCGCGCACCCCGCCTGAGCCGCCGCCAATGACGAAGAACCGGGTATCAAAAGAGGTCATGTGCAATCCTGTTGAACGATTTAAAAAAATTGGCGCCCATGGCACGCCCCTTCTTATTGTGTCAAGCGTGGGGCCGACAACTTGCCCTACTTCGGGCCATTTTGCAGGCCAAAAGAGCGCTGCCATAGTTCCAAAGAACTATGGCAGCGAGTTTGACCCTAGTTCTATTTTCAACCCAAACCCGTTCCACAGAAGGATGGCGCCGCACCGTCGCAAAACCTAAAGTCATGCAATCCAAAAAGGAGTTCTTGATATGACAAAGAAAGGGCAAGCCCTCTCTGTGCTGATTGTCAGCACAATCGCATTTACCGTGTGCTTCATGGTCTGGATGATGTTTGCGGTGATCGGCATTCCGATCAAGAAGGCACTTGACCTGAACTCAACCCAGTTTGGATTGTTGATGGCCATGCCGGTGCTGACCGGCTCCCTGGTGCGCGTTCCCCTGGGCATTTGGACTGACAAGTTTGGCGGGCGCATTGTGTTTGCCACGCTGATGGCCTGCACCGTGCCCGCCATCTGGCTCATGGCTTACGCCACCGCCTTCTGGCATTACCTGGTGATTGGCCTGTTTGTCGGCCTGGCGGGGGGATCATTTTCAGTCGGAACCCCTTATGTGGCGCGCTGGTTCCCCAGGCAGCAGCAGGGTTTTGCGATGGGCATCTTTGGCATGGGCAACGCCGGCGCCGCCGTCAACAAATTTGTGGCACCGGCGCTGGTGGTTGGCTTTGGCTGGGCCATGGTGCCGCAGGTGTATGCGGGCATCATGCTCGGCACCGTCATCTTGTTCTTGCTGTTCAGCCACACAGACCCGGAGCACCACGCGGCCAAACAAGTGAGCTTCATGAACCAGCTCAAATCGCTCAAGGACCCCAAAGTATTCAAATACTGCCAGTACTACAGCATCGTGTTTGGCGGCTATGTCGCCTTGTCGCTGTGGATGGTGCAGTACTACGTGGGCGAGTTCGGGCTGGATATTCGCACCGCCGCCTTGCTGGCTGCGTGCTTCTCCCTGCCCGGCGGTATCCTGCGCGCCGTCGGTGGCTGGTTGTCGGACAAATACGGCGCTCATGCCATGACCTGGTGGGTGCTGTGGGTGAGCTGGGTCTGCCTGTTCTTGCTTAGCTACCCGCAAACCGACTTGACGATCGCCACCACGGCGGGGCCAAAGACCTTTCACATCGGCCTGAACGTCTATATGTTCACTATTTTGATGTTCACGCTGGGCGTTGCCTGGGCCTTTGGCAAAGCCAGTGTCTTCAAGTACATCAGCGACGACTACACGCACAACATTGGCGCCATCAGCGGCATTGTCGGCCTGGCCGGCGGCATGGGGGGTTTCCTGCTGCCCATCATGTTCGGCGCGCTCATGGACCTGACGGGCATGCGCTCGAGCGCCTTCATGCTGCTGTACGGCATCGTGTGGGTATCGCTGATCTGGATGTACTGGACCGAGGTGCGCGGCAGCGAGTACCTGGGCAACAAGGCCAGCCCATCTAACGCGCAGAACTAATTTCCGATTCACTGAAAGAACCCAATGAACAATCAAAAGCAATCCGGTGTTGACATTGCCGACTGGCGCCCTGAAGACGAGCAGTTCTGGGAAAGCACAGGCAAGCGCATAGCGAACCGCAACCTGTGGATCTCCATTCCCAACCTGCTGATCGGCTTTGCCGTTTGGCTGATGTGGGGCATCATCACCGTGCAGATGCTCAACCTGGGCTTTCCCTTCAAACCCAATGAGCTGTTCACTCTGACCGCTATTGCCGGCCTGATGGGGGCCACCTTGCGCATTCCAGCATCGTTCTTCATCCGGCTCTCAGGCGGGCGCAACACCATCTTTCTGACCAGCGCGCTGCTGATCATTCCGGCCGTCATCACCGGCTTTGCACTACAGGACAAGTCCACGCCGCTGTGGGTGTTCCAGCTTTGCGCCTTTTTATCTGGCATAGGCGGGGGCAACTTTGCCTGCTCCATGTCCAACATTTCGGGCTTTTTCCCGAAAAAACAGCAAGGCACGGCACTCGGCCTGAACGCGGGCCTGGGCAATTTTGGCGTGACCACCATGCAAGTGTTGATCCCGCTGGCCATGACCGCCGCCGTGTTTGGCGTGATGGGCGGCGAGCCCATGACCTTGGTGAAAGACTCGGGCTGGATCCTTGGCAAGATCACCGCAGGCACCGCCACCTACATTCAAAACGCCGGCTTCATCTGGGCTGCCATGTTGGTGCCGCTGGTGATTGCAGCCTGGTTTGGCATGAACAACCTGATGCCGCTTTCCCCCAACTACGGCGGCACGCTGGCGGCATTTGCCAAAATTTTGTACCTCTGGGCGCTGACCGGCCTGATCGGCCTGCTCGGCCTGTACCTGTACCTGCCCGCCCCCACCGGCCTGGGTCTACTCAATATGTGGGTGGCCTTGCCGCTGATCATTGTGACCACCTTGGTGGTGATGAAGCTGGCCGCCTTTGGCGAAATGAAGGCCAATATTGGTAAGCAATATGCCATTTTTTCCAACAAGCACACCTGGTCCATGACGGCCCTCTACATCGTGACCTTTGGCTCCTTCATTGGCTTTTCGATGGCCTTGCCGCTGTCGATCACGGTGATCTTCGGCTTTCAGCACATCCCCGATGCCGCTGGCGTGATGACTCACACACTGAAAAACCCGAACGCACCCTCGGCCCTGACCTACGCCTGGATTGGCCCCTTCGTGGGTGCCCTCATCCGGCCATTAGGCGGCTGGATATCTGACAAGGTGGGCGGTTCCATCGTGACCCAGGTGATCTCTGCTGTGATGGTGGTGGCATCGGCTGCGGTGGGCTACGTGATGATGCAGGCCTACGGCTCGGCCACACCGGAACAGTATTTCTCCACCTTCATGTGGCTCTTTGTATTGCTGTTTGCCGCCAGCGGCATTGGCAACGGATCCACCTTTCGCACCATTGGCGTCATTTTTGACCGCCAGCAAGCCGGGCCTGTTCTGGGCTGGACATCAGCCATCGGGGCCTACGGCTCCTTCATTGCGCCGGTGGTCATTGGCGCCCAGATCAAGGCCGGCACACCACAAACCGCCATGTACGGCTTTGCCGTGTTCTACGCGCTGTGCCTGATTCTCAACTGGTGGTTCTACCTGCGTGCAGGTTCTGAGATCAAGAACCCCTAAGCCATCAAGCCCGTCATTCATCGCATCATGTAGCTATTTATTTAATAGCTATATGCGCTTGATAGACGTGGGCTAGAGTCTGTTTTTATATAAATTTTTTCTTTTTTTGACGAGGTATCCCATGAGCCACTTTCTGGATCGACTCAGTTACTTTTCACAAGCCCGGGAGCCTTTCTCGGGCGATCATGGCGTCACCACGGGTGAAGACCGAACCTGGGAGGACGCCTACCGCGACCGCTGGGCACACGACAAGATCGTGCGCTCCACCCACGGTGTGAACTGCACCGGCTCCTGCTCCTGGAAGATTTACGTCAAAGGCGGCATCGTCACCTGGGAAACCCAGCAGACCGACTACCCGCGCACGCGCTGGGACATGCCCAATCACGAGCCACGCGGTTGCTCGCGCGGCGCCAGCTACAGCTGGTACCTGTACAGTGCCAACCGGGTCAAATACCCCATGGTGCGCGGGCGCTTGCTCAAACTCTGGCGCGAAGCGCGCACCGCCAATGACCCGGTCGATGCCTGGGCCTCCATTGCCCAGTCCGATGAAAAACGCAAGGAATACCAGAGCGTGCGCGGCTTGGGCGGCTTTGTGCGCTCGAGCTGGGATGAAGTCAATGAAATGGTGGCGGCTGCCAATGTGTACACCATCAAAAAACACGGCCCAGACCGCATCATCGGCTTCTCGCCGATTCCCGCCATGTCGATGGTCTCTTATGCGGCCGGCAGCCGTTATTTGAGCCTGATCGGCGGCGTCAGCATGAGCTTTTATGACTGGTACTGCGACTTGCCACCGGCTTCTCCCCAAGTCTGGGGTGAACAAACCGACGTGCCCGAATCGGCAGACTGGTACAACTCGAGCTACATCATTGCCTGGGGCTCGAACGTACCGCAAACCCGCACCCCCGACGCGCACTTCTTCACCGAGGTTCGCTACAAAGGCACCAAAACGGTAGCGGTGACACCTGACTACTCCGAAGTCGCCAAGCTGTCCGACATCTGGATGAAGCCCAAGCAGGGCACCGACGCTGCGGTGGCGATGGCAATGGGCCACGTCATCCTGAAGGAGTTTTACTTTCCCGATGGCGGCAAGTCACGCAGCGTCTACTTCGACGACTACGTGCGCCGCTACACCGATATGCCGATGCTGGTGATGCTCAAAGAACATCAGTTGCCTGGTGGTGAGACCGTCATGGTGCCGGATCGCTATGTGCGCGCCTCTGATTTCAATGGCAAGCTCGGGCAAGCCAACAACCCCGAATGGAAAACCGTCGCTTTCGACGACACCGGCAAAGTCGTTCTACCCAACGGCGCTATCGGCTTCCGCTGGGGCCCGGACGGCCGGGCCGACGAAGGCCAGTGGAATCTGCAGGCCAAGGAAGCACGCCACGGCGGCGAGGTGAAGCTCAAACTGTCGGTGATGGAAGGTGAAAACTCCAGCCTAGAGACCGCGAAGGTGGGTTTCCCGTACTTTGGCGGCATCGTCAGCGAACACTTCCCGAACAACGCCACCGGCGCAGGCGCGAACAATGTGCTGGTGCGCACGGTGCCGGTGCAGCGCATCTCCCTGGGCAAGGAAGGCGACCAGCGTGAGGCGCTGGTGGCCACCGTGTTTGACCTGCAGGTTGCCAACTATGGCGTGGCTCGCGGCCTTCCCGGTGAACTCGCTGCCAAGGACTTCAACGACGACACGCCTTACACCCCGGCCTGGCAAGAGCGCATCACCGGCACACCGCGCGAACAACTCATCACCGTGGCGCGCCAGTTTGCCGACAACGCCGACAGGACGCATGGCAAGTCGATGGTCATCATCGGTGCTGCCATGAACCACTGGTACCACGCCGACATGAACTACCGTGGTGTCATCAACATGCTGATGATGTGCGGCTGCATCGGTCAAAGCGGCGGCGGCTGGGCGCACTACGTGGGCCAGGAAAAGCTGCGGCCCCAGACCGGCTGGACTGCGCTAGCCTTTGCGCTGGACTGGATTCGCCCGCCGCGGCAGATGAACTCCACCAGCTTCTTTTATGCCCACACCGACCAGTGGCGCTATGAGAAGCTGGGCATGGAAGAAGTGCTGTCACCGCTGGCCGACAAAAAGCTCTACGCCGGCAGCATGATCGACTACAACGTGCGCGCCGAGCGCATGGGCTGGTTGCCGTCAGCGCCGCAGCTCAAGACCAACCCGCTTCAGGTGGTGCGCGACGCCACAGCCGCTGGCATGGATGCTAAAGACTATGCCGTCAAGGGCCTCACAGACGGCTCGCTCAAGATGAGCTGCGAAGACCCCGACCATCCCGCCAACTGGCCACGCAACATGTTTGTCTGGCGCTCCAACATCATCGGATCAAGTGGCAAGGGCCACGAGTACTTCCTGAAACACCTGCTGGGCACCAGCCATGGCGTGCAAGGCAAAGACCTGGGCAAGGATGAAGCCAAGCCAACCGAAGTGGTCTGGCACGACCAGGCGCCCGAAGGCAAGCTGGACTTGCTGGTGACGCTGGACTTCCGCATGAGCACCACCTGCCTGTACTCCGACATCGTGCTGCCCACTGCAACCTGGTACGAGAAGAACGACCTCAACACCAGCGACATGCATCCCTTTATCCACCCCTTGTCGACGGCGGTAGACCCGGCCTGGCAGTCGCGCAGCGACTGGGATATCTACAAGGGCTTTGCCAAGAAATTCAGCGAGGTCTGTGTTGGCCATCTGGGTGTCGAGCGCGAAATGGTGCTCACCCCCCTGATGCACGACTCTCCCGCTGAATTGGCACAACCCTTTGGCGTGCAGGACTGGAAACGCGGCGAGATTGACCTAATCCCCGGCAAGACTGGCCCCAACATGACGGTGGTGGAGCGCGACTACCCCAATGTCTACAAGCGTTTCACGGCCCTCGGGCCACTGATGAACAAGGTCGGCAACGGTGGCAAAGGCATCAACTGGAACACCCAGATCGAGGTCAAGCAGCTGGGCGAACTCAATGGTCTGGTGACGGACGAAGGCGTTACCTGCGGCATGCCAAAAATTGACACCGACATCGACGCCTGCGAAGTCGTGCTGCAACTGGCACCCGAGACCAATGGCCACGTCGCCGTCAAGGCCTGGGCAGCGCTGAGCAAACAAACCGGGCTGGACCACACCCATTTGGCGATCCACCGCGAGGACGAGAAGATCCGCTTCCGCGACATTCAGGCGCAGCCACGCAAGATCATCAGCTCGCCGACCTGGAGCGGCATCGAGAGTGAAACCGTGTCGTACAACGCCGGCTACACCAATGTGCATGAGTACATTCCATGGCGCACCCTGACCGGGCGCCAGCAGTTCTACATGGACCATCCGTGGATGACCGCCTTTGGCGAGGGTTTCAGCAGCTACCGGCCACCGGTGGACCTGAAAACGACGTCCGAGATCCAGGGCATCAAGCCCAACGGCAACAAGGAAATTGCGCTGAACTTCATCACGCCGCACCAGAAGTGGGGCATCCACTCCACCTACAGTGACAACCTGATGATGCTCACGCTCAGCCGCGGCGGCCCGGTGGTCTGGCTCAGCGAAGATGACGCCAAGAGCGCCGGCATTGTCGACAACGATTGGATCGAGTTGTTCAACATCAACGGCGCCATCGCAGCGCGCGCCATCGTCAGCCAGCGGGTGAATCCCGGCATGGTGATGATGTACCACGCACAGGAGAAGATCGTCAACACCCCCGGCTCCGAGATTACCGGTGCCCGCGGCGGCATTCACAACTCGGTCACGCGCATTGTGCTCAAGCCCACCCACATGATCGGCGGCTACGCCCAGTTTAGCTACGGCTTCAACTACTACGGAACCATCGGCACCAACCGCGACGAGTTTGTGGTGGTGCGCAAGATGAACAAGATTGATTGGCTGGACGACGAATCCAGTGCCACCACCACCGCCCACGCCTAAGGAGAATCAATATGAAAATACGCGCGCAAATCGGCATGGTGTTGAACCTGGACAAGTGCATTGGTTGCCACACCTGTTCCGTCACCTGCAAAAACGTCTGGACCAGCCGCCCCGGCATGGAATACGCCTGGTTCAACAACGTGGAGACCAAGCCCGGCATCGGCTACCCCAAGGAATGGGAAAACCAGGACAAGTGGAACGGCGGTTGGGTACGCAAGGCGAACGGCAAGATCGAGCCACGCCAGGGCCCGAAGTGGAAGCTGCTGATGCGCATCTTCGCCAACCCCAACATGCCCGAGATTGACGACTACTACGAGCCCTTCACCTTCGACTACGACCATCTGCAATCGGCGCCTGAGACCAAGGCGGTCCCGACAGCACGCCCGCGCAGCCTGATCACCGGAGCGCGCATGGAAAAAATAGAGTGGGGTCCGAACTGGGAAGAAATTCTCGGCGGCGAATTCTCCAAGCGCAGCAAGGACAAGAACTTCGACGACATCCAAAAGGACATCTACGGCCAGTTCGAAAACACCTTCATGATGTACCTGCCCAGGCTATGCGAGCACTGCCTGAACCCGGCTTGCGTCGCGTCCTGTCCTTCGGGCTCGATCTACAAGCGCGAGGAAGACGGCATTGTGCTGATTGACCAGGACAAATGCCGTGGCTGGCGCATGTGCGTGAGCGGTTGCCCCTACAAGAAGATTTACTACAACTGGAAGAGCGGCAAGGCCGAGAAATGCATCTTCTGCTATCCGCGCATTGAAGCTGGCCAGCCGACCGTGTGCTCGGAAACCTGCGTCGGGCGCATTCGCTACCTGGGCGTGCTGCTCTATGACGCCGACCGCATTCAGGAAGCCGCGAGCGTTGAGCATGATCGTGACCTGTACCAGGCCCAGCTGGATATTTTCCTCAACCCGAACGACCCCAAGGTGATCGAGCAGGCGCGCATTGACGGCATTCCCGACAAATGGATGGAGGCCGCACGCAAGAGCCCGGTGTACAAGATGGCGGTTGACTGGAAGGTCGCACTGCCGCTGCACCCCGAGTACCGCACCTTGCCGATGGTCTGGTATGTGCCACCGCTCTCCCCGATCAGTGCGGCGGCCAATGCCGGCCACCTTGGCACCAACGGCGAGATTCCGGATGTCAAGCAATTGCGCATTCCGGTCAAGTATCTGGCCAATATGCTGACTGCGGGCGATACACAGCCGGTAGAACGCGCCCTGGAGCGCATGCTCGCCATGCGAGCCTACCAGCGTGAAAAGCACGTGGATGGCCGCATCAATACTGCGGCGCTGGACCAGGTCCAGATGACCCAGGCGGAGGTGGAGGAGATGTACCACGTGATGGCAATTGCCAATTACGAAGATCGCTTCGTGATTCCAACCAGCCACCGTGAATACGCCGAGAACACCTTTGACATGCGCGGCGGTTGCGGCTTCTCGTTCGGCAATGGCTGTTCTGATGGCGCCAGCGACACGAGTCTCTTTGGCAGCGGCAAGCGCCGCACCATCCCCATCAAGGCGGAGGTCTGAATCATGGGACTGCTATCGAACCTACCCAACGCGTCCATCAGCCTGCGAGTCCTGGCTCGTCTGCTGTCTTACCCTGACGCCGAGTTGCGCAGCCAGCTAGGCGACTTGCGCGCCGCGCTGCATACCGACAGGACGGTCCCGGCTGAGCGCCTGGCCGAGCTCGACGCTCTCATGGCAACACTGGAATGCGGCGATGCGCTTGAGATAGAAGCGCAGTACGTCGAGATTTTCGACCGGGGCCGCGCGACCTCGCTGCACCTGTTCGAACATGTGCATGGCGACTCCCGTGACCGCGGCCCGGCCATGATCGACTTGGCGCAGACCTATGAAAAAGCCGGCTTGTACCTGGGTCCCGATGAGATGCCGGACTACCTGCCGGTGGTACTTGAGTTTGTCTCCACCCAGCCGCCCAAGGAAGCGCGCGCTTTTCTGGGCGAAATGGCCCATATCTTCAACGCCATCTTCAATGCCTTGCAGCAGCGCAGCAGTGCCTACGCCAGCGTGTTGGGTGCGTTGCTCGAGTTGGCCGGAGAGAAAGCCCATGCCGTGACGGTTGCGCCCGATGAAGCCATTGACGCAGCCTGGGAAGAACCCGTAGTTTTTGGTGGCTGCTCTTCTAAGGGACAGGCCTCGCCGGGACAAAGCCAACCCATTCACTTTGTCAAAAACAATGCGGCTCACACCAGCGCGAAGACCGCAACGCCACAAGGAGTTTCACTATGAATGCACTCGACAATTTTCTGTTTGGCTTGTATCCGTACATCTGCCTGACTGTCTTCCTGCTCGGTAGCCTGATCCGCTTTGACCGGGACCAATACACCTGGAAGAGTGACTCATCGCAGTTGCTCAAAGCCGGTCAGTTGCGCTGGGGCAGCAACCTGTTTCACATCGGCATCCTGTTTCTGTTCTTCGGCCACTTTGCGGGATTGCTAACGCCGCATTTCGTCTATGAGCGCTTTGTGAGTGCTGGCGACAAGCAACTGTCGGCCATGGTAACGGGCGGCATCGCAGGCCTGTTGGGCTTTATCGGTGTGAGTTTGCTGTTGCACCGTCGCTTGTTCGAGCCGCGTATTCGCATCAACTCCAAGACCAGCGACATTGCGCTGCTGGTCCTGTTGTGGGTCCAATTTGCGCTGGGTCTGGCAACTATTCCGGTGTCGGCCAACCACATGGACGGCGGCTTGATGATGGCGTTCGGTGAATGGGCGCAACACATTGTGACTTTTCGTCCAGGCGCCGTCGAATTTCTGAGCGGCGCTGGTGTTCTGTTCAAGATTCACCTGTTCCTGGGCATGAGCATATTTCTGGTCTTTCCGTTCACCCGTCTCGTGCACGTCTGGAGCGGTTTCGCGATTGTCGGCTACCTGGTCCGACCCTACCAGGTGGTGCGCGCGCGTCGTCTGAATGTCCCCGCGGGCCAAAACCAGCCGCGTCGTCCCGACGCTGGCGTCTAAGGAGTCAATCATGCCCACCAACACGCTTGATACACCCGAAGTTGCCAGCATCAACGGTTTTGCATTGCACGCGGCCGGCGAGAAGCTTTCGGCCGACGAACTGCGCCAACGGGCCTGCTCCGAATTGCTGCGTCAGGCCGCTATCGCCAAGGGCCTGTTGCCGGCCGGCGACAGCCTGTCCACCGACGGCGTGCTTAGCGAAGACGCCAGCAGCGCGATCGAAGCCTTGCTGGAGCAGAGCCTGGCCATGCCAGAGCCCTCCGAGCAGGCGTGTCGGCGCCACTATGCGGCGCACATTGCCCTGTACAGCACCGGCGAGCGCGTCGAGGTGAGGCACATTCTGTTCGCCGTGACGCAAGGCGTCGATGTGGTGGCCCTGCGCAACCGCGCCGAGACCACTTTGCTCGACGTGCGTTGTCATGACGGCAGCGCCGCTCAAGACAGATTTGCCAAGGCCGCCAGCACGCAGTCCAATTGCCCAAGCGGGGCGCAGGGCGGGCAACTGGGTTGGCTTGGCACAGCAGACTGTGCCCCGGAGTTTGCCAAGGAGATTTTTGGGAACAAAGAGGTGGGCGTGTTGCCAAGACTGGTGCACAGCCGTTTCGGCTTGCACGTGGTGGAAGTACTGGCACGCGAGCCTGGACTGCAGCAGCCGTTCGAGGCCGTCAGCGGCGCGGTCGCGATGTCACTCAAGCAGACGACCTATGTCACCGCCCTGCGCCAATACTTGCAGCTGTTGGCGGGGCAAGCTGTCATCAAGGGCGTTGACCTGGATGCCTCCAGCACGCCCCTGGTGCAGTAAATGCGATGAAAAAAGCGGCCCTCTAACCCAGGGCGTCGTTGACCTGGTCATTGAACTCGGCCAGGCTGACGGCATTACCAAGTTCGCGCGGCATGGCATCGCGAATCGAGAACACGCCAAGAATCTTGCCCGCCGCATTGATGATCGGCAAATGCCGAAAGCCGCGCTCGATCATGATCACCACGGCCTCGGCCACCTTCATCTCAGGACCGACACTTTGAGGGTTACGCGTCATCACCTCCGACGCCGGCGTGGACTTCGGGTCGAGCGCCTTGGCCAGCACACGGGTCATCAAGTCACGCTCGGTTAGGATGCCTTGCATCGCCCCGGCCGAATCAATCACCAAAATACTGCCGCAGTTGGCCTTGGTCATGATGCAGGCCGCGTCCCACACGCTGGCCTGCGGCGACAGACTGACCACATGGCGCTGTGATATGGATTGAAATACGGTGCGTTCAGTCATAGTTTTATTCCCATTCAAAAGACGTTCATTACATTCAGATGGCCATCAACGCAAAGCGTCATTAATCTTGGCCAACGCCTGCGAACCCGGGCACAACTGCTTAGAACCAAACTTGTTCAGCGGCGTATCGCTGGTGTTGAGTGCGCCATGAAGATCGATCGCAAGCGGGTCAAGATAGAGCAGGCCTGTGACCACTTCACCGCGCGCCTGATGTGCGTTCATGTAGCTGAGCGCGGCGTAACGGTCGGTGGGATCATAGTCTGTATGCAATTTTCGCAAGCGAAGGAAGGTGCCGTCGTGCTGCTCCACCTCGGTCACCTCGCCGGGCGCATAAGTCGTTGTGATCTCACTGTGTTGGGGGATGAAATCAATGCGGCTGACGGCCTCATTGTGTTGGCGCACATAGTCATAACTCTTGGTGCTGCCACCGTGATTATTGAAGGTCACGCAGGGGCTGATGATGTCAATAAAGGCCGCACCGCCATGCATAATGGCCCCTTTGATCAACGGTATCAGTTGCTCCTTGTCACCAGAGAAACTGCGCGCTACATAGGTTGCCCCCAGTTGCAGCGCCAGACCCACCAGATCAACCGGGCTTTCGCTGTTAATCGCGCCCTTCTTGCTCTTCGATCCCCGGTCAGCGGTGGGCGAGAATTGTCCCTTGGTCAATCCATAGACACCGTTGTTGTAGACCAGATAGGCCATGCGCACACCGCGCCGCATGGCATTGGCGAACTGACCCAGCCCAATGGAGGCCGAGTCGCCATCACCGGAGATGCCCAAATAGAGCAGATCACGGTTCGCAAGATTGGCGCCCGTCAGTACCGAAGGCATGCGCCCGTGCACCGTGTTGAAGCCGTGTGAAGCACCGAGGAAATAGGTGGGCGACTTGGAACTGCAACCAATGCCCGAGAGCTTGGCCACACGATGCGGTTCAATGTCGAGTTCCCAGCAGGCCTGAATGATGGCAGCCGAAATAGAGTCATGCCCACACCCAGCGCACAAGGTGGAGACCGGGCCTTCGTAATCACGCCGGAGATAGCCAACCTTGTTTTTGGTCAGCGCGGGGTGATGCATCCGGGGTTTGGCGATGTAGGTCATGCGACCTCCTTGGCTTGGGACTTCACTGAAGAATCCATCGATGGCACTTTCAAAGTTTGGCTGATGGCTTGGGTGATGAAACGCGCGGTGATTGGCGTACCGTCGTAGTGCACGATCTTGACGAGTCGCGCCGGGTCAACCTCCAGCTCATTGATGAGCAGCGAGCGCATTTGCCCATCTCGGTTTTGTTCCACCACAAACACCTTCTCATGGTCTGCGAGAAAGCGCGCAACCGATTCAGGAAACGGAAACGCCAGTAGTCGCATTGCATCAACATGAACCCCTTGGCTTTCCAGCACATCGAGCGACTCGCGCATGGCCGGACTGGTGGAGCCAAAATAGATGACGCCCAGCGGGGTGGGTTCTGTTGCGTTTCGCAGGATGGGCTGCGGCACCAGGTTAGCGGCCGTCTTGAATTTTTTGAGCAGACGCTCCATGTTGTAGACGTAATCCGGGCCACGCTCGGAGTAGCGCGCATACGCATCCTTCGAGGTACCACGGGTGAAATAACTGCCTTTAGTGGGGTGTGTGCCAGGGTAAGTACGCCACGGAATGCCATCTCCATCGACATCCTTGTAGCGGCCAAAATCCTTACCGGCGTCGAGGTCTTCGGCTGTCATCACCTTGCCCCGGTCGTATTCCTTGGCGTCATCCCAAACGAAAGGCTTGCACAGCCGCTGGTTCATGCCGATGTCCAGATCGGACATCACAAAAATCGGCGTCTGCAGCCGGTCAGCCAAATCCAAGGCTGCGGCTGAATGCGAAAAACATTCATGCGGATCCTGCGGGAACAACATCACATGCTTGGTGTCGCCGTGTGATGCGTAAGCACAAGCCAGCAGGTCAGACTGCTGGGTTCGCGTGGGCATCCCAGTCGAAGGACCGCCGCGCTGCACATTGATCAGCGTTACCGGAATCTCGGCAAAATACGCCAACCCAAGAAACTCGGTCATCAGCGATATGCCGGCGCCGGAAGTGGCGGTAAATGATCGGGCACCATTCCAGCCGGCGCCAATGGCCATGCCAATGGAGGCCAGTTCGTCTTCGCACTGAACGATGGCGAAATTGTGCTGGCCCGTTTCAGCATCGACCCGAAATTTTGAGCAGTATTTCTGAAAAGATTCTGGCACCGACGACGACGGCGTGATCGGGTACCAAGCTGCAACGGTGGCGCCACCGTAGACACATCCGAGGCCAGCGGCGCTGTTTCCATCAGTAAAGATCTGATCGCCAACGTTGTCTGATTTGCACACCCGAATGCCCAAAGGCGCCTGCAGATGTTCCTTGGCGTAGTCGCGGCCCAGGTTGATGGCGCGCATATTGGATTCAAGCAAGCGCTCTTTACCCTTGAATTGCTCCGCAAAAAGCTTTTCGAACACGCTGGCATCCATATCGAGAAGCACAGAGAGCACGCCGACATAAATAATATTTTTGAACAACTGCCGCTGGCGTGAGTCGGTATAAGCTGAATTGCTGATTTCAGTCAGTGGCACGCCAATAACTTGCACATCCTTGCGAAATTTCGATTCAGGAATAGGGCGCGTGCAGTCGTAAAGCAAATAACCGCCGGGCTCAATCTCGGCCATATCCTCATCCCAAGTCTGGGGATTCATGGCGACCATCATGTCGACGCCGCCACGACGGCCGTGGTAGCCCTTTTCGCAAACACGCGCCTCATACCAGGTCGGCATACCCTGAATATTGCTGGGGAAAATATTGCGTGGACTGACGGGCACACCCATGCGCATCACGGCCTTGGCAAATAACTCGTTGGCCGAGGCCGAACCCGAGCCATTGATATTGGCAAATTTGATGACGAAATCGTTAATGGCTTCAATGCGCTTCATGCGGCCTCCTTTTGACTTTTTTGGCTATCACGACATCCTGGACCAGCCTGGGTGGTGTTGAGCAAGAATTTCTGCATGTCCCAAGCACCGGTTGGGCAACGTTCGGCACACAAACCGCAGTGCAGACACACATCTTCGTCTTTCACCATCACGCGCCCGGTCTTGAGCTCGCCAGAGACGAACAAGTCCTGATCCGTGTGTTGAGCCGGAGCGTTGAGCCGGGTGCGCAGATCTGCTTCCTCGCCATTGACGGTAAAGGTAATGCAGTCCATGGGGCAGATATCGACACAGGCATCACACTCGATACATGTGTCGCGATTGAACACGGTCTGCACATCACAGTTCAGACAGCGACTGGCTTCCTTGAATGCGGTGGCAGCATCAAAGCCCAGTTCTACCTCGACGCGAATGTTGGCCAGCGCCACTTCGGCCTTGGCCCAGGGCACGACAAAACGCTTGTCGCCTGAGACGTCGTTGCTGTAGCTCCACTCGTGAATACCCATCTTCTGGGACATCAGGTTGGTGCGTGGGGCCGGACGCACCTCAACCGCCTCGCCATTGAGGAATCGGTCAATCGACACCGCCGCTTCGTGCCCGTGGGCCACGGCCGTGATGATGTTCTTGGGTCCGTAGGCCGCGTCGCCGCCAAAGAAAACCTGCGGCATCCCGGACTGGAATGTGTTTTCCCCCAGCACCGGCAAGCCCCAACGGTCGAAGTCAATGCCGCAATCGCGCTCAATCCAATGGAACGAGTTTTCTTGACCCACGGCCACGAGGACGGTGTCGCACTCGAAAAACACATCGGGCGCGCCCGTTGGAACCAAAGAGCGACGGCCCTTTTCGTCATAAACCGCACTCACGATCTCGAAGGTCATGCCGACAAGCTTGCCATCCTTGTGCTCATAAGCCTTGGGAACGTGGTAGTTGATGATCGGGATGCCTTCATGCACCGCGTCTTCTTTTTCCCAGGGCGAGGCCTTCATTTCCTCGAAACCGCTGCGCACGATCACTTTGACATCGGTGCCGCCGAGTCGCCGCGCAGAGCGGCAGCAATCCATGGCCGTGTTGCCACCGCCCAGCACAATGACGCGCGGTCCCACACTGGTGACGTGGCCAAAGGATACCGAAGCCAGCCAGTCAATGCCGAGATGAATGTTGGCAGCCGCCTCTTGACGCCCGGGTGCGTCCAGGTCACGCCCGCGCGGCGCGCCGCAGCCTACAAACACGGCGTCATAGCCCTGCGTCAACAAGTCCTTCATGGAGTCGATGCGCTGGTTATTCTTGAACTCGACGCCCAGGTCAAAGATATAGCCGGTTTCTTCGTCGATGACGGACTCTGGCAAGCGAAAACGTGGGATTTGGGTGCGCACAAAGCCGCCCGCTTTTGCCTCGCCTTCAAACACCGTCACCTGGTAGCCCAGCGGCGCGAGGTCGCGTGCCACGGTCAGCGATGCCGGCCCGGCGCCAACACAGGCGATGCGCTTGCCGTTCGACGGCGCCACTGCGGGCATGCGGGCCTTGACATCATCCTTGTTGTCTGCAGCCACGCGCTTGAGGCGACAAATCGCCACCGGCTCGGGCTTGGCACCATTGTTTTCCTCTACGCGTCCGCGGCGACAGGCGGGCTCGCAAGGTCGGTCGCAGGTGCGCCCGAGAATGCCCGGAAATACGTTGGACACCCAGTTGATCATGTAGGCGTCGGTGTAACGCCCCTGACCAATCAGGCGAATGTATTCAGGAACAGGTGTGTGGGCCGGACAGGCCCATTGACAATCAACGACTTTATGAAAATAAGACGGATTGGCCGTATTGGTAGCTTGCAAGTTTGTCTCCTATATCCTCGCTGGGTTGCCTCTTCAAGGACCCGTTGGAAAAGTTTACTCCGGTACAACTGTAGTCCACACTAGGGTCAATCCCGTGGTCTAGACCAGAAAACAGGCCAAACCTTGACCCAACGCAAACGGCGCGTTACCCCGCCAACAGCCGGTTAATCACTGCGCCGTCAATTTGGAAAAAGCGTCAATCACTGCCTTTGGTGCTTGCACCATTTCAATCAAGACGCCCTCGCCACTGACCGGAAACTCCGCACTCGATTTAGGGTGCAAAAAGCAGATATCGAAGCCCGCCGCACCCTTGCGAATACCGCCCGGTGCGAAGCGCACGCCCTGTGCAGTGAGCCACAGTACGGCCGCAGGCAGATCGTCAATCCACAAACCCACATGATTGAGCGGTGTCGTGTGCACGGCGGGCTTCTTGTCAAGGTCCACCGGTTGCATCAGATCGACTTCGACCTTGAACGGGCCGCTTCCGATGGTGCAAATGTCTTCATCCACATTTTCACGCTCACTCTTGAATGTGCCGGTCAACTCCAGGCCCAGCATCTCGACCCAGAGCTTTTGCAGCTTGACCTTGTCGGTGCCTCCGATGGCGATTTGCTGGATGCCCAGCACTTTGAATGGTCGGCTCATTTTCAGACAAACTCCACAATCGCCTGGTCCACGCTCAAACTTTCACCCCTGGCTGCCAACACCTTGGCAACAACCCCGTCGGCGGTAGCAAACAGCACGTTCTCCATCTTCATGGCCTCAATCACCGCCACGCGTTCACCGGCTTGCACTTTTTGCCCCGGCACCACCGCCACATCGACCAGCAGACCAGGCATCGGAGACAGCACATAGCGACTCATGTCAGGCGGCGCCTTGTAGGGCATGAGGGTATAGAGCTCAGCGGCCCGCTTGGAGAGCACCAAAGCGTCTATTTGCGTTCCGTTATGCGAAACGCGAATCGCCAACGGATTTTTGCCCGCAAGACTGCCGCGCTCGACCTGTGCCGTGAAGGCACGCCCATTGCAATTTCCACTGATGCGAACTTCACCCAAACGGAAATCACTGCATATTTGGAAGCTACGGGTCCCCACCATGATCGCGCTGCAGCCTGTCTGATCATCGAATCCGGTGACGGCTACCGGGGTTGGCGTACAGCGGCCCAGTTGTCCCAAAGTAACGACTACAAACTCCACACCCACCTCAAGCTCATGACCTTCCATCTGGCCTGTGATGTTGGAGGCGCGATTGAGGTATTTGCGGTTGACATAGGCGGCCAGCGCGATCAGCAAGTCAGGGTCTTCATGCGGCACATCTTCGGCCCTAAAGCCACCGCTGTAGTTCTCGGCAATAAAGCCGGTATTGAAGTCCCCTGAAACGAATTTCGGATGCGCCAGCAGCGCCGCCTGAAACGGGATGTTGCTGCTGATACCCCGAATCACAAAGCCATTGAGCGCTTCGCGCATTTTGGCAATGGCATCCAGGCGGTCCTTGCCATGAACGATCAGCTTGCCGATCATCGAGTCGTAAAACATGGGAATCTCCCCGCCGTCCTGCACGCCGGTGTCCACCCGCACGCCGTACCAATGGTCTGTGTCGGCGGCAAACATGGTCTGCTCCGGCGGTTGGAATCGCACCAAACGTCCGGTGGAGGGCAAGAAGCTTCGGAACGGATCTTCTGCGTTGATGCGGCACTCAATCGCCCAGCCATCGCGCTTGACTTCGGCCTGCGTCAAAGGCAACTTTTCACCCGCAGCGACGCGAATCATCAACTCCACCAGGTCCAGGCCGGTGATGCATTCGGTCACCGGGTGTTCCACCTGCAAGCGGGTATTCATCTCCAGAAAGTAAAAACTCTGGTCTTTGCCGACCACAAACTCGACCGTGCCGGCACTCTGGTAGTTCACCGCTTTGGCCAAGGCCACGGCCTGCTCACCCATGGCTTTGCGGGTCGCCTCGCTGATGAAGGACGAGGGCGCTTCTTCCAGCACCTTTTGGTGGCGCCGCTGCAGCGAGCACTCCCGCTCATTGAGATACACCACGTTGCCCAAGCTGTCGCCAATCAACTGGATTTCAATGTGGCGCGGCTCCTCGACATACTTTTCGACGAACACGCGGTCGTCCCCAAAGCTGTTGCGCGCTTCGTTTCGGCAGCTGGTGTACCCCTCAAACGCTTCCTTGTCGTTGTAGGCGACGCGCAGGCCTTTGCCGCCACCGCCCGCGCTGGCTTTGATCATGACGGGGTAGCCAATTTCCTGGGCGATTTCAACCGCGTTTTCAGCGGTTTCTATGGCGCTGTTGACGCCCGGAATGCAATTGACCCCGGCCGCGCCCGCGAGCTTTTTCGACTCGATCTTGTCGCCCATGGCGGCCATCGAGTAGTGCTTGGGGCCGATGAAGACAATGCCTTCTTCTTCCACTTTTTTTGCAAAGGCGGCGTTCTCGCTCAGAAAACCGTAACCGGGGTGCAGAGCCTGGGCGCCGGTTTTTTTGCAAGCAGCGATGATCTTGTCGCCTTGCAAGTAGCTGTCGCGGCTCGGCGCCGGGCCAATGTTGACGGCCTCGTCAGCGAGCATCACATGGCGCGCGTCTTTGTCGGCGTCGGAATACACCGCCACCGTTTTGATGCCCATCTTGCGGGCAGTGACGATGACGCGGCAGGCGATTTCGCCACGGTTGGCGATCAGAATTTTGGTAAACATGGTGCTCTCCTAACGTTATTCGGTCAGCGAATGTTGGAATTCGCTGTGGTACTGGGTCTTTTTTTTGACAGTGCGCCAAGGTCTTCTTCTGGGCCCGCAGCAGGCCGGGGGTGTCCGTCTCCGCTCATGTCCCCCGTCCAAAGGCTCCCGCCTTTCGATTCCTCCTTGACTTCGCTGCAACAGATACCCCCACCCCGCTGCTGCGAAGTGCCGACTTTGGCTCTCCCGCTGGAATACCAAGAGACCGGGATCGGGCTGCCTGGGTGTTCTGCGCAGGTCAAGGAGGAGGCCGCAGGCCGGGGGACACGAAGCAGAGCACCCAGGCAGCCTGGTCCAGCGCAAAGCAAAAAGCATCGCGCCCGGCGTAAGCATGCACAGAAGTGCGCCATAAATATCGGACCCTTAAAGCGGAATGTTCCCGTGCTTACGCCACGGGTTTTCAACTTTCTTGTCACGCAGCATCACCAGCGAGCGGCAGATGCGTTTGCGCGTTTCGTGCGGCAGGATCACATCATCAATGAAGCCGCGCGCGCCGGCCACAAAGGGGTTGGCAAAGCGGCTTTTGTACTCGGCCTCTTTAGCAGCGATCTTGGCGGGGTCGCCCTTGTCTTCACGGAAGATGATTTCCACCGCGCCTTTGGCCCCCATCACCGCAATCTCAGCATTGGGCCAGGCAAAGTTCACATCGCCGCGCAGGTGCTTGGAGCTCATCACGTCGTAAGCGCCACCGTAGGCTTTGCGCGTGATGACGGTGATCTTGGGCACCGTGCACTCGGCAAAGGCATATAGCAGCTTGGCGCCGTGTTTGATGATGCCGCCGTACTCCTGCGCCGTGCCGGGCATGAAGCCCGGTACATCGACAAAGGTGATGACCGGAATGTTGAAGGCATCGCAAAAGCGCACAAAGCGCGCCGCCTTGATGGAGCTCTTGATGTCCAGGCAACCAGCCAGCACCAGCGGCTGATTGGCAACGATGCCCACGGTCTGGCCCTCCATGCGGCCAAAGCCGATCAGGATGTTCTTGGCGTACTCGGGCTGCAGCTCAAAAAAATCACCGTCGTCCACGGTCTTGACGATCAGCTCTTTCATGTCATAGGCCTTGTTCGCGTTGTCGGGCACCAGCGAGTCCAGGCTCAGGTCCATGCGCTCGGCTGGGTCACCGCTGCGGCGCACCGGCGCTCTCTCGCGGTTATTGAGCGGCAGGTAGTTGTAGAGGCGGCGCAGCATTAAAAGCGCTTCCACATCGTTCTCAAACGCCAGATCGGCCACGCCGCTCTTGGTGGTGTGGCTGATGGCGCCACCGAGTTCTTCGGCGGTAACCTCTTCGTGCGTCACGGTCTTCACCACCTCGGGGCCGGTGACGAACATGTAAGAGCTGTCCTTGACCATGAAGATGAAGTCGGTCATGGCCGGTGAGTACACCGCTCCCCCGGCACACGGGCCCATGATCATGCTGATCTGCGGCACCACGCCGCTGGCCATCACGTTGCGCTGGAACACATCCGCGTAACCGCCCAGAGACGCCACGCCTTCCTGGATGCGGGCACCGCCCGAGTCGTTGAGACCAATCACGGGGGCACCGACCTTCATGGCCTGGTCCATCACCTTGCAAATTTTTTCCGCGTGCGCCTCACTCAAGGCACCACCAAACACGGTGAAATCTTGGCTGAACACAAACACCAAGCGGCCATTGATCATGCCGTAGCCGGTGACCACGCCGTCGCCCGGAATCTTCTGGTCCTGCATGCCGAAATCGACGCAGCGGTGCTCCACGAACATATCCCACTCTTCAAACGTGCCCTCATCGAGCAGCAATTCCAAGCGTTCGCGGGCGCTGAGCTTGCCTTTTTTGTGCTGCGCGTCAATGCGCTTTTGGCCACCCCCCAAGCGCGCAAGCTCGCGTTTGGCTTCAAGTTGTTCAAGGATGTCGTGCATGGTTTTCTCTTTCTTAAGGTGTGATCGTCTCGGTCGATTAAAACTATTATTGTTATAGCAAACTATTACCTATTTACCTGGGCTAGAAGCATATTTCGTGCTGCAGTGGAGGCCGCCATGCGGCCCTCCAGCACTTGCTTTGTCAGTTGCGGCAGCAATTGCTTGACCTGCGGATGCTCGCGAAACGCCTGCTTCAAACCGGCGTCAATGCGCTCCCACATCCAGGCCAGCGATTGCTGCTGGCGCCGCGCGCCAAAGCTGCCGCTATCAAGCTGCAAGGATCTGAATTGCAGCACCGCGGCCCAGAAGGTGTCAACGCCCTGCCCTTGCAGCGCGCTCATTTGAATGACCCGCGGGTGCCATATTTTTTCGTCATGGTGCATGTGCTGCGGGTTGCCGTGCAGCCCGAGCAAGCGCAGCGACGAGGTGATCTGGGCTCGCGCGCGTGTCGCGGCGTTGGGGTCAATGTCGGCCTTGTTGATGACGACCAGGTCAGCCAGTTCCATCACGCCCTTCTTGATCGCCTGCAGATCGTCACCCGCGTTGGGCAACTGCATCAGCACGAACATGTCGGTCATTCCCTGCACGGCGGTCTCGGACTGGCCGACGCCCACGGTTTCGACAATCACCACGTCATAACCGGCGGCCTCGCACACCAGCGTTGCCTCGCGCGTTTTTTCGGCCACGCCACCCAAAGTGCCGCTGCTCGGGCTGGGGCGGATGTAGGCCTGCGGATGCACCGAGAGCTGCTCCATACGAGTCTTATCGCCCAAGATAGAGCCGCCCGACACCGTGCTGGACGGGTCAATCGTCAGCACCGCCACGCGGTGGCCCAGGCCAATCAGGTACAGGCCCAGGGATTCGATGAAAGTAGACTTGCCCACGCCGGGTACGCCGCTGATGCCTAAGCGAAAGGACTTGCCGGTATGCGGCAACAGTGCCGTCAATAAGGCATCGCCCTCGGCGCGGTGGTCCGCACGCGTGGACTCGAGCAAGGTAATGGCTTTGGCGATGGCGCGGCGCTGCCGGGTCGGGTCGCTGCAAAGAATGGAATCAAGCAACCCAGTTCTCCAATTTCAAACCGTCAATGCGCTCGAATTCACGGGTGTTGTTTGTGACCATGGTGGCGCCCAGTGCCAAGGCCTGGCACGCCAGCAGCAAATCCCGCTCACCAATGCGTTGGCCCTTGGCCTCCAACACTTTGCGCACCCTGCCATACACCCAGGCAGCCTCTTGATTCCAATCCAGTATCGGGAACTTGGACAAAAAATTCTCTAGTTTGGTACGTGTGCCGGCGCGATCACTTTTTTCGACGCCAAAGGCCAACTCCGCCACCGTGACCGTGGAAATCGCCAACGACTCGCGGCCGACCTGAATCAAACGCTGCAGCACCTGTGCAGGCTGCTCGTTGATCACGTAGATGCAAATATTGGTGTCGAGCAGATACATCATGGAAGCAATTGCTCTCGATCCGCTTGAGGCCACTCTTCGCTACGCTCAATTTTGAAGTCGTGGTCAAAAGCAGCCACCGCCTCCATCACTTGCTGGGCCCAAGTCGCACTATCGAGTTTGGGTCGCAAAACAACGGCGTCGCCTTGCCATTCAATGGTGACCTCTTTCGTAGAAAACCGAAACTCCTTAGGTAGCCGCACGGCCTGGCTGCGCCCGGTGGTGAAGACCTTGGCGGTATTCGGTTGGGTCAATGCTGACATGGAATAGGTCCCTTCAAATGGTATGTATCAGAAATATATACCAAATCTGAAAACACGTCAAAATTAGGCGAGCGCCTTCTGGATGTTTTCCAGCACATCCCGAGCACTCACCGGAACCGGCGTACCCGGCCCATAGATGCCTTTGACGCCTGCCGCGTACAGCATGTCGTAGTCTTGTCGCGGAATGACGCCACCAACAAACACCACGATGTCATCAGCGCCCTGTTTTTTGAGTTCGGCGATGATGGCCGGCACCAGGGTCTTGTGACCGGCCGCCAGTGTGCTGACGCCGACGGCATGCACATCGTTTTCAATCGCCTGGCGGGCGCATTCTTCGGGGGTCTGGAACAGCGGGCCAATGTCGACGTCAAAGCCCAGATCGGCAAAGGCCGTGGCCACCACTTTGGCACCGCGGTCGTGGCCGTCCTGGCCCAGTTTGCTGATCATCACCCGGGGGCGGCGACCTTCTTTCTCGGCAAAGGCGGCGATGTCGGCTTTGAGCGCATTCCAGTAGTCCATAGTGTCCCCGTCGGTGCTGTCGGTGTCAAAAGCGGCGGCATAGACACCGCTGACCTTTTGCGTGTCGGCGCGGTGACGGCCGAAGGATTTTTCCATGGCGTCGCTGATTTCACCCACCGTGGCGCGCGCCCGAACCGCCTTGATAGACAAGTCCAGCAGATTGCCGGTGCCGGTTTTTGCTGCGTTTTCAATAGCTACCAATGCAGCATCCACGAGGGCTGGATCGCGTTTTTGTTTAATATTCTTGAGACGCTCGATCTGCCCGTCGCGCACCGCCACGTTGTCAATGTCGCGTGACTCAATCACGTCCTCGGTCTTGAGCTTGTACTTGTTGACGCCCACGATCACGTCCTTGCCGCTGTCAATGCGCGCCTGCTTTTCGGCCGCCGCCGCCTCAATCTTCAGCTTGGCCCAGCCGCTGTCCACGGCGCGGGTCATGCCACCCATGGCCTCCACTTCCTCAATGATGGCCCAGGCGGCGTCTGCCATGTCTTGCGTCAGCTTCTCCATCATGTAAGAGCCGGCCCACGGGTCAATCACATGGGGGATGTGGGTTTCTTCCTGAATGATGAGCTGGGTGTTGCGCGCGATCCGGCTCGAAAACTCGGTGGGCAAGGCAATCGCTTCGTCAAAGCTGTTAGTGTGCAGTGACTGCGTGCCGCCAAACACCGCCGCCATCGCCTCGATGGTGGTGCGCACCACGTTGTTGTAGGGGTCTTGCTCGGTCAGGCTCCAGCCACTGGTCTGGCAGTGGGTGCGCAGCATCAGCGACTTGGGCGACTTGGCGTCGAAGCCTTTCATGATGCGGCACCACAGCAGACGCGCCGCGCGCATCTTGGCCACTTCCAGATAGAAGTTCATGCCGATGGCCCAAAAGAAAGAGAGCCGCCCGGCGAACTCGTCCACATCCATCCCCTTGGCAATGGCGGTCTTCACATACTCCTTGCCGTCCGCCAGCGTGAAGGCCAGTTCCAGCGCCTGATTGGCGCCAGCTTCCTGCATGTGATAGCCGGAAATAGAAATCGAGTTGAACTTCGGCATGTTTTTGGCCGTGTACTCGATGATGTCGCCAATGATGCGCATGCTGGGCTTTGGGGGGTAGATGTAGGTGTTGCGCACCATGAACTCTTTCAGAATGTCGTTCTGAATGGTCCCGCTCAACTTGTCCTGGCTCACGCCCTGCTCTTCGGCCGCCACCACGTAACCCGCCAACACCGGCAGAACGGCGCCGTTCATGGTCATGGAGACACTGACCTTGTCCAGCGGGATCTGGTCGAACAGGATTTTCATATCCTCGACTGAATCAATCGCCACCCCCGCCTTGCCCACGTCACCCGTGACGCGCGGATGGTCGCTGTCGTAGCCCCGGTGCGTGGCCAAGTCGAACGCCACACTCACACCCTGCCCGCCCGCAGCCAGCGCCTTGCGATAAAACGCGTTGGATTCTTCAGCGGTGGAAAAGCCGGCGTACTGGCGGATCGTCCAAGGGCGCACCGAGTACATGGTGGCCTGCGGGCCGCGCAGGTAGGGCTCAAAACCGGGCAGCGTGTTGACGTAAGGCAGGTTTTCAGTGTCGGCAGCGGTATACAGCGGCTTGACGGTGATGCCGTCAGGCGTGTGCCAGTCAAGCGCCTCCAGATTTCCGCCCGGCGCCGATTTGGCGGCCGCTTTGGCCCAAGCCTCAAGGTTGGCGGTCTGAAATTCAGGGTTTTGTGAGGTCATGACAGAGGCCATTTGTGATGGGTTAATCGAAATGAATCGCGTACCGGCAGTGCCCGAGTCGCTGCAGCCCGATGCTGCTTGCGATACGATCTTGCGAGTTTACGTTATTTATAATTATTGATTCAAAATATTCTTTCAAGCTTACAATTCGCCCCATGGCCGCACTTTCCTTGTCTCCCCGCGCACTTTATGAAGAGGTGGCTGAACTGCTGCGCCAGCGCATTTTCGAGCGTGAACTGGCGCCCGGCAGCTGGATTGACGAGCTGAAAATTGCGCAGGACTACGGCATCAGCCGCACGCCACTGCGTGAAGCGCTCAAAGTGCTGGCGGCCGAAGGCCTGGTCACCATGAAGGTGCGCCGTGGCGCCTATGTGACGGAGGTGTCCGAGCGCGACTTGTCGGATGTGTACCACATGCTCAGCCTGCTGGAGTCAGACGCGGCCGGCGTTGTGGCCACCACGGCCGATGAGGCCCAGATCGAGTCCTTGCAGAGCCTGCACACCGAACTGGAAGCGGCCGCCCGCCCCGAGCAGCAAGACCGGGAGCGCTTTTTCGAGATCAACGAACGCTTTCATCAGCGCCTGCTGGAAATCGCCGACAACCGCTGGCGCGACCAGATGGTGGCTGATTTGCGCAAGGTCATGAAGCTCAACCGCCACAATTCGCTGCTCAAATCCGGGCGCATGGAGGAATCATTGGCTGAACACCAGGCCCTGATGGCCGCCATTGCATCAAGGGACGCTGCACTGGCTGTGCGGCGCATGCAAGAACACTTCAAGAACGGTCTTGAAGCCGCCACCTGAAGCGTCGGTTAGAAGGCGTAAAACGGGCCGGGCCCCAGCGTTGAGGCCATTCCCTCGATACCAAAAAACACCCGTCGGCCGTAAAAGAAGGGCAAGCCCCAGTCAAAAATCCGTGCGTCACCTATGTCACCCGCCAAGGTCGGCAGCACATGCTTGACGCCACCAGCAAACAAATCCGTTGCCTTGTCAACCGTGAACGACAGGGCACGCGTGGCCCCATTGGCACCCTCCAGCGTGGCCGACAAGGTGGTAGGCGAGGCTGGACAGTAAAACCCTTCGCCGCCGGGCCCGCACTTTGTGATCGTGGAATCAAAGAACAGGCCATTGGAGCCCGAGTCAATGAAACTGTCAGTGAAGTTATTGGGTTGGTTTGGCGCTGCCAGCCGGGTGGTGATTCGGCCAGAGGGATTGGTGCTCAGAACCGTGACAGAGGCGAGCGACTGAGTGCCAATGCCAATAGTCAGGGTACCCTCTACCAGAGGAGCGCCTGGCGCGGCGACAGCGGGCAAGTTGATGCGCACACCGTTGTTGTCGGTCGCAAAGCGGGCCACCGGGTTTTGCACCTGTTGGGCCAAGTTTGCCCTGGCACCCACAGTCGCTGTGCAGCCAGCGTCATTGCAGGTGTAATAGGCACCGTTGTTGACGATGTCGCTGCAACGCACCCCGCAGTCCTCCTTGAACAAACCCACGCCGAGGATGCCATTGGCGCCGAGCTCTTTCGCGGTGGTCATGGCTTTACCACTGCATGGGGATGGAGTTGCCGCCGTCAGACTGTTAAACGCCGGGTCGCCGACCACTTGAATCGGCAGGTTGGCAGCCTTCATCCCCGCCAACACAATATCGGCGATCACCACCGGCCCCCAGGCAGAGGTGTTGTCAACGAACTGCGCACAATTGAGCAAAGGCAAATCATCCGTGCTCATCTGCCGGTTCAGGCTCAAGGCCGGTGCCATCACGCTGGATAACAGCCGCAAGCCGGTGGAGCCGGTATCGACCAGCACATGCTCAATCGTCTGGCATTGCGTGGCACTGCCGGGCGAGCTCTTGCCGGGAAAGCAGACCGTCACGTCGGCGTACAAGCGGTTGACGTTGTAACCGGTGTCAGGGGGGCCAGCGTCCACATAGACGCGCATTTCATTTTGGACCGCAGGCGCCGCTGGCAGACTGTTCAGCGCGGGACCGCCCGGCACATTCGGTGGCGTGCTCGCGGTCTCGCCGCCACCGCCACCACCGCACGCGCTGAGGAGCGTCGCCACCAAAACGAGCGCGACGCGGAGATGGAGAAGATCAGCGCAGCACATCATTGATCTTCACACCGGCCGGGACCAGAGCCGGCGCATAAGCATGTCCAGAAAAATCCCGCATGCGCCCGCCCGAATGGATGACCAAGTCAGTGTGCGCAATACTCAGCGATCCGCCACGTCGCCCGCTCAATCGAATCCGCTCAGCTTCGAGCTTGAAGGTTTTGAAATAGGGGCCCAGCAAAGCGCTCAAGTCCGGCAACACCGGCCCTTGCCATGACACCGCAAAAACAACGCCGGCTGGTGTTGCGTATTCCCGCACGATGGTGCCGCTTTCAAGCGTGGTCTCATGCACCGTATAAGCGCTGTTGGCAGCAGTGGCTGTGAGCGCCTGCATTTTGACCGCAGACGGCGCAGACGCGGCTGCATTGGCCCCGGCTACCCCGGGCGGCTGGCCCAGGGCTGCGCTCGCCGCGAACGCGCTGGCGCTCAATGCCAGAGCCAGTAGCAGCCGAATTGATTTGAATCGATCGGACATGTTCATTACTCGTCTGGCGACTCGGGCCGCTTCTGTTGCATCGCCTCTTCCACCGATTTTTTCACCTGGTCCTGAAGCTGCTGGCTTTGCTGCTGCGGCGTGCCCGCGGGAGCCGAGACGCCCGCCGCGGTGCCTGGTGCCGTGCCCGCTACCCCGCCCAGCTGCTTCTTGGCCAGCAGCCCGACGACGAGCAGCGCCAACAACAAACCCAAGATGCCCACGCCTGCTTTCATTGCCCACTTCTTTCTGGTCCTGCCTTGAACCGGTCAACCTCCATTCCCACCCTGGCGCAATGATGCCACCGGGCCAGCTATCTTGTTTTGATTATTGCCAATATCCACCGCGAGTCGTGCACAATTTACGAAAATTTATAGGTTTTCTAGCTCTAGCCCGCGTGGATACTGCCTCATATGCTATCAATAAATTAATAGATCAATAGCTTGCCAGCGGCACCGGCAAGGCGTTCTTGAAGGTGTAAACCGTGATCGGCGCTTGCTTCATATTGCCTTTGTCGTCATAGCTGTAGGTGCCTGCAACGCCCTTGTAGCTCGACTTGTAGATTTCTGCGCCGACCTTGTTCGGGTCGATGGAGTTGGCCTTTTGCATGGACTCGCCAATGAACATGGTCTGGTCATAAAAAGGCGCGGCGTACACATCGGGGTCCAGACCAAAGCGCTTCTTGAACTTCGCCTTGAAGGCAGGGCCATTGGCGGCCTTGTCCAGGATGGAGCCACCCTGGGCGCAAAACACCACGTCATTGACCGCTTCACCACCGAGTTTTCCCATCTCGGGGCTGCACAAGGTGTCGCCGCCGAGCAACTTGGTCTTGAGCGCGAGCTGCTGCATCTGACGCGCCATCGGTCCAGCTTGCGGCGCATAGCCGCCGAAGAAAATAGCTTCGGGCTTCTTGGCCTTCAAGCTGGTCAGGATGGCGGTGAAATCGGTCGCCTTGTCGGTGGTGAATTCCTGGCCCACCACGCTCAGCCCCAATTTTTTGGCTTCCTTGGTGAATTCTTCGGCCACGCCCTGGCCAAAAGCGGTGCGGTCGTCAATCACGGCCACCGATTTGACTTTCAACTCCCTGGCCGCATAAGCGGCCATGCTGGCGCCAATCTGGTTGTCGCTGGCGATGATCCGGAACAGGTTCTTGTAGCCGCCCAGCGTGACTTTGGGGTTGGTGCCCACGGTCGACAGCATGGCGCCGCCCTGGCTGTACAGGCGCGATGCCGGCACCGCCACGCCCGAGCAATACGGGCCCATGACAAACTTGACGCCGCTGTCGACCAGCTTTTGCGCCACCATCACGCCGGCTCTGGGGTCGCATTGGTCGTCTTCGGACAGCAGTTCAAATTTGAGGGTCTTGCCCCCGACCGTGATCTTTTTGCTGTTGAGGTCTTCAATCGCCAGGCGCACGCCGTTTTCATTGTCCTTGCCGGCAAAGGCGTTGGCGCCTGACAGGGGGCCGGTCAAGCCGATAACGACTTTTTGGTCCTGCGCAAAGGATTGGCTGGCAAAGGCCAGCGCCAGGGCGCCAAAGAGGGGAAGGACTGTGCTTTTGAGTTTCATATGTGTTTCCTGAAAGTGAATATTTGGATTTCGCAGTGGGGTTCGGGCGGGGGGCAATCCCGCCGTCATGGTGGCGTCTTAAATTTCATCGTTGTCTCCTCGTTGTGGATTCTTTTAAATCAGATCGGGCTGCAGATCGGGCCTGTGAGAGAAGCTTGCAGCGCTCAGGAGTCGAGAAAAAATAAATTGAACAATGACCCGCTTTCAGACGAGATGCCAGGCAAGGCGCAAAGCGCGCCGTTTGGCGAGCCAAACAAGCGGTTTGCAACGCCGCATGGCGCTCGTATGGAAGATGGGGAATGTTCAAGTTATTTTTTCTCGGCGACTCAGTCCATCGTCATGAGCTGCGCGTTCCCACCGGCCGCTGCCGTGTTGGTGCTGATGCTTTGCTCATGCATCAGGGCGCTCAAGTCATAGCAGGCGCCGGCTGCCAACTGCGCCGGCGACAGGCTTTCAATGCGCACGATGGCGCCACCTTGTTGCGACACGGTCGGTGCCAAAGCTTGCAAGGCGTCGCCATCGCCCTCAAACAACATGGCGCTCAGATGCGGCTCGCTGCGCAGCTGATCAAGGCTGCGCTGTTGCACAAAGCGCATCACCTCGGGCGGCAAGGTGCTCAGCGCTTGCGCCACCGCGCTGGCGCTGGCGGGTGTCTCGATCCAGCACGGGTTGCCACTGGCCAAGGACGCTGCCACCTGGTGGATTAGCCCGAGCGCCGTCTGTGGCACGGCCCAGACCGCGCCGCGCGCCAGCAGCTGATAGCGGTTCGACTCCCCCGTGGGGCCCGGCAGCAGGTAGGCCTGGCCAAGCACGCTGGCGGCCCGATACCTGGCGCATGCGACTGCGGCCTGTGCGCCGTCCAAACTGCCCACGCCCCCTAGGGCAGAGGAAGGCGCTTGCAGGCTCGCCACCAGACTCTGCAGCGCCAGCAAAGTGGGATGCGCAGCGAGCTGACGCTCAGCACTGGCCAGCGCCAGCGCACGGCTGGCGGGCGAGGCCGCCAGGGCACTCAAAGCCGGGTTGCATTGCGCATCGTCCTGCTGCAAGAGCCGGTACAGATAGAGTGGCCCGCCCGCTTTGGGCCCAGTGCCCGACAAGCCCATGCCGCCAAAAGGCTGCACCCCCACCACTGCGCCGATCACATTGCGGTTGACATATATATTGCCCGCCTGCACCTTTTGCGTGACCTGGGCGATGGTCTCGTCAATGCGGCTGTGCACCCCAAAGGTCAGGCCGTAGCCGGTCGCGTTGATGGCGCTCAGCACACGGTCAAGGTCGTCGCGCCGATAGCGCAGCACATGCAGCACCGGGCCGAACACTTCGCGCTGCAGGCGCTCGATGCGGTCGATCTCAATCAGCGTGGGCATCACAAAATGTCCTTGGGCCTCACTCTCGTCGCGCGCCATGCGGGTCACGGCTTGGCCGTCTGCCTGCATGCGCGCGATGTGTTGCTCAATCTGCGCCCTCGCCTGCTCGTCGATCACTGGGCCCACATCCGTGTGCATGCGGTCCGGGTTGCCCATGACCCACTCGCGCATCGCGTCCTTGATCATGCCGATCACCCGGTCGGCCACGTCTTCCTGGATGCACAGCAAACGAAGCGCCGAGCAGCGCTGGCCGGCCGAGTCGAAGGCCGAGGACAGCACATCGCCCACGACCTGCTCGGCCAGGGCCGATGAATCGACCACCATGGCGTTCTGACCGCCGGTCTCGGCAATCAAGGGGATGCAGTGGCCCTGGCGGCTCAGGCGCTGTGACAAGGTTTGCGCAATCAGCCGCGCCACCTCGGTCGAGCCGGTAAACATCACGCCCGCCACCTGCGCGTGCGCCACCAGCGCGGCGCCCACGGCCTCACCGGTGCCGGGCACCAGTTGCACCGCATCGCGCGGCACACCGGCTTCGTGCAGCAGGCGCACCATCAGTTCCGCCACCAGCGGCGTTTGCTCGGCCGGCTTGGCCAGCACGCAGTTGCCGCTGGCCAGCGCGGCTGCGACCTGGCCGGCAAAGATCGCCAGCGGAAAATTCCACGGGCTGATGCACAGCACCACACCGAGTGAGCGCTGGGTCTGGTTGTCAAAGGTGGCTTGCACTTGCGCTGCGTAATAGCGCAAGAAGTCCACCGCCTCGCGGATCTCTGAAATGGCGTTGGGCAGCGACTTGCCAGCCTCCCGCACGATCAGGCCCAGGATGCTTTGGGTGCGCTGCTCCAGAGAATCGGCGGCGCGCTTGAGGCAGGCGGCGCGCTCCTGGGGCGGTGTCACTTGCCAGATTTGGGTCGCGCGTGCCGCGCGCTCAACGGCGAGCTCCACCTCGTTAGCTGTGGCAGGACGCACCCAGCCGACCTGGTCGCGCGTGTCGGCCGGGTTGCAGACCGTTTGCCAACCCTCGGCCAAGGCGGTCGCCGGGTTGACGGGCGCCACCTGCGCCACCGTAGCGCAAGCGGCGTAGCTCACTTGCGTGCTGCGCAGCAAGCCCGCGGCGAGTGAGGCCAGCTGTTGTTCGTTGGCCAGATTCAGGCCCGATGAGTTCAGACGCGACTGGGCGCCCAGCGCTGCAAACAGCTGGCGCGGCAGCGCAATCTTGGGGTGCGGCGCGCCCAGCTGGCCCGCCTGCGCTTCTATCGCCTGCGCCTCCAGCACCGGGTCGGCCACCAGGTCATCGACCTGCACCTTGGGGTCGCCAATGCGGTTGACAAAGGAGGAGTTGGAGCCGTTCTCCAGCAGTCGGCGCACCAGATACGCCAGCAGCGTTTCGTGCGTGCCCACCGGCGCATAGATGCGGCACGGGCGCCCCAATTTGCCGTCAGCGACGGTGCCGGTGACCTGCTCGTACAGCGGCTCGCCCATGCCATGCAGGCACTGAAACTCGTACTGCCCGGCGTAGTAGTTGTTGCCCGCCATCTGGTAAATCGAGGCCACGGTTTGCGCATTGTGGGTGGCAAATTGCGGGTAAACCGCCTCGGGTGCAGCGAACAACTTGCGCGCGCAAGCCAGGTAAGCCACATCGGTATGCACCTTGCGGGTGTAGACCGGGTAGCCGTCCAGGCCGTCGAGCTGGGCGCGCTTGATCTCGGCGTCCCAGTAAGCGCCCTTGACCAGGCGAATCATCAGGCGGTGGCCACTGCGCCTTGCCAGGTCGATCACGTGGTCAATCACATAAGGGCAACGCTTGAGGTAGGACTGCACCACAAAGCCAATGCCGTTCCAGCCCTTGAGCCTGGGCTCGAAACACAGGCTCTCTAACAGGTCCAGGGAGAGCTCTAACCGGTCGGATTCTTCAGCATCGATGTTGATGGCGATGTCGTACTGGCGTGCCAGCAGCGCCAGTTTGCTCAGGCGCGGCAGCAGCTCGCCCATGACGCGCTCGCGCTGGGCGCGGCTGTAGCGCGTGTGCAGCGCCGACAATTTGACCGAGATGCCCGGGCCTTCAAAGATGCCGCGGCCGTTGGACGCCATGCCGATGGCGCGGATCGACTGCTCGTAGGAGGCCACGTAACGCTCGGCATCCTCCTCGGTGGTCGCCGCCTCGCCCAGCATGTCGTAGGAGTAACGAAAACCTTTTTTCTCCAGCGCCCGACTGTTGGCCAGCGCCTCGGAGATGGTCTGGCCGGTGACGAACTGCTCGCCCATCAGCTTCATGGCCCGGTGGACGCCCTGACGAATCAGGGGCTCACCGCCCTTGCCGATCATGCGGGTCAGCGCGCTGCCCATGCTCTTCTCGCTGGCAGTGGCGGTGAGCTTGCCGGTCAGCATCAAGCCCCAGACGGCGGCGTTGACGAACAGCGAGGGCGAGTTGCCCAGGTGCGAATGCCAGTCACCGTGGCTGATCTTGTCGCGAATCAGCGCGTCGCGCGTGGCGTTGTCGGGAATGCGCAGTAACGCCTCGGCCATGCACATCAGCGCCACGCCTTCCTGGCTGGAGAGCGAAAACTCCTGCACCAGCGCCTCCACGCCGCCACCGGTCTTGTTGCTGCGCAGGCCTTCAACCAGGCGGGTTGCGACTTCTTCAATCGCGGCGCGCTGGTCCGCGTCGCTCACATGCGCCAGTTGCACCAGCATCGGCAGGCATTCAGGCTCAGGCCGGTGCCAGGCGGCGGTGATGGCAGCGCGCATCTCGGTCTGTGGCAGCACGTTTTGCGCCCAGTCCAGAAAGGGCTGCGGCGCGGATGCCATTGGGCTGGCTGGCACCGTCAAGTCGTCAGCGTCTTCAATCTCGCCCGCCTGGGAAGTTTCGGTTGCACCTCTAGTTGCAACGCGTGGCAAATGGCCACGCTCGATGCTCTCCACATACTGGATGACCGCCTGCTTGATCAGCCAGTGGGAGGTCTTGCCCTGCGCCAAGGCCGCATCCTTGATGCGCGTTCGCAGCGATTCATCAACCTTGATACCGAGCGTGACTGTGGCCATGGTTGCACCCTTTTCCAAAATGAGTTGCACCTATTTTAATTAAGGTGCAACTCATTGCGAATAAGGGCTAACCCTCGGTTGAGGCACCGGCTGTCAAGTCGACGATCACGTCGCAACGACTTAAGGATGCTGAATTCTGGCACTATTTTTATATGAAATTTGGCTCTAGCCCTTATGTTAATTGGACATATTGCTATCAATTTTATATATATCCTGAATCACGAAATCCGCAAAAAGTCGCACATGCACTGAACCCGCTGTGGTGGCGGTCAATGCTTGTGGCCCGTGATCGCGTCGCCAGCTCGCCAAGAGCTGATGCAGCACCAGGCAAAAGACGAGCGCCAAAGGATGCGGCTGAACAGTGCGCAGTTTCCAGCTGAGGTTCAAGCGGCCTGCGCACGTTCAAAGGCGGGTGTGACTCAAAGTGATCCGGGCTTCAGATGAATGATTTTTGACTGAGGTACTCAGGTGCGTCCATTGGGTCGGGGCCCCGGATATCACGGTGGTGGGTGAATCAGCCGGGCGATGCGCTTTGCTACGTGTCCTCCGCCCGCTTCGCGTTCTCCTCCTTTACCTTCGCAAAGCGCATCACCCGACTGATTTTTCCAGCGATTGGGTACGCTGACAGGGGGAAGTCAAAAATTGCCTGCGTTGGGGTGGCTCGAATTGATGTGCGCCGCTTGCTGCAGAAATTCTGACTTCCACGGCGTCAGAACCGTGATTGAGCTATGCGACCGGGCTTTGGGGTGAAAGGCGCGCATCTGCAAGCGCTTGCATACCCCAACTTCAATTTCGCGTGTGTTTTCGCCCCAAAACCGCATGCGCATGGCCCAGTCGCCGGGCCGGGTTTATTGCGCAGCGCCGGGTTTTACGTATGACCCGCATGACTTCAGGGCGCCACATCAGTTTGAATAGCACGTTCAACGGCAGCTGTGCGGATTTTTGCTCCCAATATGGCACCGCAGGCTTGCAATCAGCCTGTTCTGGTTGAGGACGCCTCATTAAACGGCTTTGCCCGTGCACGCTGTGACGACTGCGGGCACGCCTTTCTGGTGGCCTTGTGCTGCCCCTCTTGCAATGCGCGCCGCATGGCCGAGACGCCCGTTCACCTGTGTGAGCACGTGTGTCCCCATCTTTCGGTTTTCCGATATAGACTGGTGCAACAAACATGCGGGACAGCGGTTTCGCGCCCAAGCACTGCTTGCCCACTTGCTCATCAAAACTGGAGCACCACTAGATTCAGTTGAGCGCTGGAAATCATCTGTAACGCCTTATGAATATTGACTTTTCTGACTTCGACGATATTCACATTGGGCGTGAAAGCCTTACACACCCGATTGAGCCCTTGGCAACGTGCCCGGGTGTGTTGCCCCTACTTGCGGGCCGGAGCCTGCGGCGGCGTCACGCCGACCCGGTTGGGCTGCCAGGAGCCCACTCGGGCGCGTCCAACTGCGCAAGCCAGGTGAAGAATGGAAACAAGCTTGTCTAGCCCCATGCGCTCCCCCATCCTCACCTCGGCTTTGTTGGGAGCAAATTTTGGCACGCCGGCAGAGCAGCAACACCTGCTGGCGCTGGAGCAAACAGCCAGAGAAGCACTGGCTGAAAAGCGCCCGTGGCTGCGCTTTGCGCCGCAACTGGAATGGCAGTTCGAGCTCGATTCAACCGCCGAACGGGTGGCACGATTCCGGGTATTGGGGCTGATCGCGCTGATCATCCTCAACTTGTTCAATATCACCGACCGGACCATGCTGCCGGACATTGCAGATCAGGCGCTGATGATCCGGCTGGGCATACTCACCCCAATCATGGCAGTTACATTGGCGGCGCTACATTTGCCCTTTCTGGCACCGAGGCGGGAATGGCTGATATCCTGCCTGATTGCGGCGGCCAGCGGCAGTCTGGTGTATTTCTTTTCTCAAAGCCAACACCCCAACGCGTTGCACTACCACACCGGGGTCATCCTGGTCATCATGTTCGGCAATATCGTCATCCGGCAGCGCTTCAGGTTTGCCTTGTCGACCAGCGTGGCAGTGCTGGCACTGTTTGTCGCTGGTATCTCGCAACTGCAGCAGATGTCCCAGGAGATCAAACTCAACAGCGATATGGTGCTGTTCGCGGCTGTCGTCATTAGTTTGGTTGCCAATTACCAGATGGAGTACGACTCGCGGCAAGCGTACCTGCATACCCTGCTGCAGCGCATTGAAGCACTCAAGCTCAAACGCTCGCATGACGAGCTTGATCGCCAGGCCAACTCCGACCCGCTTACCGGATTGGCCAACCGCCGCTATTTCGACAGCCACCTGCTGATCGAGTGGGGCCGTGCACAGCGTGAACAACAAGCCATTGCCCTCATCTACCTCGATGTCGACAATTTCAAGGCTTACAACGACCACTATGGCCATCAGGCGGGCGACGAGTGCCTGATTCGTGTGGCCAAGGAAATTCAGCAATGCGTGCAGCGAAACGGCGACGTCTGCGCGCGTTATGGCGGCGAGGAATTTGTCATTTTGCTGCCGCAGACCTCACTGCTCAGCGCACAGGCGATGGCCGAAAAAGTGCGAGAGGCGGTCCAGGCCGCCGGGCTGAGTCAGGCGTATTCCGACGTATCCCAAGTTGTGACCATCAGTTGCGGTGTCGCCTGCACCGTGCCTGCAGTGGGTGACACCAGCAGCAGATTGATCAGACAAGCCGATCAAGCCTTGTACGCAGCCAAATCGTCGGGTCGCAACCGCGTCAGCAGCCAGGGCGCTGACACCAGCCATTTGACCGTGTAAACGGCCTGCCACTTTTTTGGATTCCATGATGCTGGATTCCTCTGGAACACATCGGGGTGGACACAGAAGTCCCGCGCATCACTGCAATTTATGGTCGGCCCGGAGGGAATCGAACCCCCATGATCGCTTTAGAAGAGCGATGTCCTATCCGTTGAACGACGGGCCGAATCGCGGATTTTAGCCGCACTTGAAGCCCGCAAAAATGCTCACCGAGACCCCTCAAGGCCAACTGTCACGCATTCTTTAGAGCACCTCGCGGGCGGCGCTCATCAATGCGCCAGTCCGAGCAAGACGCGCGCTTCTGCCGGGCTGGCCACCGAGCGACCGGCGTTGCGGGCGCACTCCGCCAGGGCCGTGATCAACTCGCCATTGCCCTTGGCGCGCTCGCCATTGGGCAGGTAGAAGGTGTCTTCCAGCCCGGTGCGCAGCATGCCGCCCAGATCGGCGGTTTTTTGGTGCACCGGCCAGATTTCGGTGCGGCCAATCAGCGTGGACTGCCAGACGCTGCCCGGCACCATCCAGCGGGGAATGAGCGCGAGCAGATCGGCGTCACACGGCATGCCCGAGGCCACGCCCATCACCAGGTTGTATTCGGCGCGGCCCATCGCAGGCGTGAGCATGCCAGCCTTCAGGTACATGCCGACCGAGCGAACGATGCCCACGTCAAAGCACTCAAACTCGGGGTGGGTGCCGGTACTGGCCATCACATCCAGAAACTGCTGCACCTTGGCCACCGGGTTGTCAAACACCATGGGCGGCCAGGCCCAGTTGCCGTCTTCCTTGATCTTGAGGTAGTTCAGGCTGCCCGCATTGCAGGCCGCAATCTCGGGCTTGACGCGCCGGATGCAGCCCAAGGGGCCCGAAATATCCTTGCCCACGACACCCGTGGTCAGGTTGATGATGACGCCGGGGCAAGCCTGCCGGATGGCGTTGACGACCGACTCCATCACATCCGGATCCCAAGACGGCATGTGGCCCATGCCCTCTTCCTGGTTGCGCACATGCACATGCATGATGGCGGCGCCGGCGTTGAAGGCATCGCGTGCCTCGGCTGCCATCTGCTTGGGTGTCACCGGCACCGGGTGCTGCTTCGGGTTGGTCAGCACGCCGGTCAGGGCGCAGGTCAAAATTGCTTTTTCCATTAAATGTTTTCTTTCTCTTCCAGTTCAATTTCGATCAGCAAGGCACCCGACTCGACTTGCTCGCCCACTTTCACATGCAGCGCCACCACCGTGCCGGCGGCCTGCGCCGTCAGCCACATTTCCATCTTCATCGCCTCCACACAGACCAGGGCTTGCCCTTCTCTGACCCCCTCGCCCACCGCAAACTGAATTTGCGTGACCTTGCCCGCCACGGGGGATAGCGCCCGGGTGGCGTCCAGCGCAGCATCCTTGCTCGGGAACGGCGAAACCTCGTGGAAGACGAAAGAATTGCCGCCCATGGCGAGGTGCAGCTCCTGCTGACGTTTGAGTGCGATAGCGCTGCGCGTGACCCCGTCGATCTCGTAACGCAGATCGCCATTCTTGAAGTGGATGATCCGCACCCGATGCGTTTGACCTGCCAAAGTGACTGCGACCTGCCCGGTGCGTTCCGGGTGAACGCGCAATGTGTGCGTGAGCTCATCGCAGCGCAGGGGGATGTCAAAGGCGGCGACGCTGTCGGCGCGCCAGTTGGCGCCGTTTTGCATGGCAAAGGCTGCTGCCGCCACACACCAGGCCTGATCACCCGGCACCGGGCGTTGTAAGAGTGCCTCGCCCGCCTCCTGCCACTGGTCGATCGTGGTCGTGGTCATGGCTGCGCTGCGAAAGGCCGGGTGATTGACCAGATCGGCCAGAAAGCGAGCGTTGTTGCGCAGTCCAAGCAGGGGCGCGTTCTCAAGGGCAGCGCGCAGGCGCCGGATTGCGTCATCGCGGTCACGCCCGTGCACAATGACTTTGGCCACCATGGGGTCGTAATAGGGCGAGACTTCGCTGCCCTCTTCAATCCCGGCGTCAATGCGCACCCCCTCAAACAAGGCTTGCTGCGGGCGCCACCAGCGCACCGTGCCCGTTTGCGGCGCAAAACCGGCATACGGGTCTTCCACATACAGGCGCGCCTCTATCGCATGGCCCGTCAATTTGATGTCGGTCTGAGAGGCCGGCAGCGGCTGGCCCGCTGCCACGCGCAGTTGCCACTCCACCAGATCAAAACCCGTCACCAGCTCGGTCACCGGGTGCTCAACCTGCAAGCGCGTGTTCATTTCCAGGAAATAGTGTTTCAGGTCGCCGTCCACGATGAATTCCACCGTGCCCGCGCCCCGGTAGCCCACGGCCAGGGCGGCGGCCACCGCGTCCCGTCCCATGGCTTCGCGCATCGCGCTATTGACGACGGGCGACGGCGCTTCTTCGATCACTTTTTGCCGCCGGCGCTGGGCCGTGCAGTCGCGCTCGCCCAGATAGACCGCGTTGCCGTGGTCATCGGCAAAGACCTGTATCTCAATATGTCGGCCGTTGTCAATCAGGCGCTCGAGCATCAGCGCGGCGTCGCCAAAAGCGCCTTGCGCCTCGCGCCGCGCGCCGACAATGGCCTGCGCAATCTCGTCGGCCGAGCGTACCAGGCGCATGCCACGGCCACCGCCACCGGCCACCGCCTTGACCAGCAAGGGGAAACCCAGTTTCAACGCTTCCTCAGTCAGTCGTGTGTCGTCCTGCTCTTCGCCCAGATAACCTGGCGCGCAGGGCACACCGGCGGCCATCATGCGACGCTTGGCCAGCGCCTTGTCGCCCATGGCCAGCATGGCGGCAGGCGGCGGGCCGATAAACACCAGAGCTGCGTCCAGGCAGGCCTGGGCAAAACCCGCGTTTTCGCTCAGGAATCCGTAACCGGGGTGAATCGCGTCGGCACCGGTCTTGCGCGCGGCCTCCAGCAAGGCATCAACCCGGAGGTACGAATCGGCCGGGGCAGACCCGCCAATATGCACGGCTTCATCGGCCAGGCGAACATGCGGCGCGTCTCTGTCTGCATCACTGTAGACGGCGACGGTTCTATAGCCCAGGTTGCGCGCGGTGCGCATCACGCGACATGCGATCTCGCCGCGATTAGCGATCAGAATTTTGGAGAAGATCATGGCTGGGCCCAGCTTGGTTTACGTTTTTGCAAAAAGGCGGCAATGCCTTCGAGCCCCTCCGGGCCTTGTGCGGCGCGGGAAAAAATGCGGGCCGCCTCTTGCACCAGGCTGGCCGGCTCGCAAAGGCGTGCTTTCGCCATCAACGCCTTGGTGGCCGCCACGGCACCGGGCGCGCAGGCCTGGATCTCGGCCAGCACGGCCGCAAGCACGGCGTCAATTTGCTCGGGCGCATGCACCGCATGCACCAGACCCATCGCCAGGGCGTTGGCCGCGTTCAAGCGCCCGCCCGTCACCGCCAGCCGCTTGGCCTGGGAGTAGCCCAGACGCTCGACCAGGAACGGCGCAATCTGGGCCGGCACCACGCCCAAAGCGGTCTCTGGCAAACGAAACACGGCCGACTCGCTCGCCAGCGCCACATCCGCCACGCACGCCAGGCCCAGGCCACCGCCCATGACACTGCCCTCTAACACCGCCACCAGCGCCAGCGGCGTCTGGGCATAGGCCACACACAGGTCGCCGAATTGCGCGTTGACCTGCGCCACGGCATCGAGCGCCACGCTAGCTTGGGTCGACGCGGGCGGGTTCTGCAGCGCCCGCATGCGCGCGCTCGCCATGTCCTGCAAATCAGCGCCCGCACAAAAATGCCCACCCGCGCCCCGCAACACCAGCACACGCACGCTCTTGTCAGCTTCTAGAGCCACGAGTGCAGCTTGCAACTCGGCCACCATCTGCAGCGACATAGCGTTGCGAAGTGCCGGGCGATTCAAGGTAATTTGAGCCGTAGCCCCCGTCTTTTGGACCTGTATAGCTTCGTAATTCATAGCAATTGTCATTGCCCTTTGCCCGGCAGCGTGCCCTCTAACTTGCAGATGATGCCCAGCATGATCTCGTCAGCGCCGCCACCAATCGAGATCAAACGCCCGTCACGGTAGGCCTGCGCAATCGGGTTGTCCCAGGTGTAGCCCATGCCGCCCCAGTACTGCATGCAACTGTCTGCCACTTCGCGACTCAGGCGCCCGGCCTTGAGCTTGGCCATGGACGCCAGTTTGGTCACGTCTTTGCCCGAGATATAGGATTCAACCGCCCGGTAGGTCAAGGCGCGCAAGGCCTCCACTTCGGTGCGCAACTCGGCCAGCCGGAAGTGCACCACCTGGTTGTGCAAAATCGGCTTGCCAAAGGTCTGGCGCTGGCGCGTGTAATCGATGGTCTGGTCAATTAATCGGTCCAGCGAGCGCAGGCAGCCGGCCGCGCCATAGAGACGCTCTTCCTGAAACTGCAACATCTGGAACATGAAACCCATGCCCTCCTGCCCGATCAGGTTGCGCTGTGGCACGCGCACATTGTCAAAAAATAGCTGCGCCGTGTCGCTTGAATCCATGCCGATCTTGTGGATTTTTTGCCGCGTGACGCCGGGGCTGTCCAGGCGCACCATGATCAGCGACTTGTTCTTGTGCACCGAGCCTTCCGAAGTATTGGCCAGCAGACAGCACCAGTCGGCTTGCATGCCGTTGGTGATCCACATCTTGGAGCCATTGATGAGGTAATCATCACCGTCCTTTTTGGCCGTGGTCTTGAGCGCCGCCACATCCGAGCCGCCGCCCACCTCGCTCACGCCAATACAACCGACCATGTCGCCAGCGATGCTGGGGGCCAGAAACTCGCGCTTGAGTTCATCGGAGCCAAAGCGCGCCAGCGCTGGCGTACACATGTCGGTTTGCACGCCAATCGCCATTGGCACGCCGCCAGCATTGCATTCGCCCAGCGCTTCGGCCATCACCATGGAGTAGCTGAAGTCCAGCCCCATGCCGCCGTATTCCGCCGGGTACTTGATGCCCAGCAGCCCCAGGTCGCCCATCTTCTTGAACAATTCATGCGCCGGGAATTGCTGTGCCGCTTCCCACTGCGGCAGCTGCGGGTTGATCTCTTTGGCAACAAACTTGCGCACCGTGTCGGCAATCTGTTCGTGTTCGGGGGTGAATTTCATGAAAACCTCGCTGTTGAATATCTAAAGAGAAAGTAGAAAAAAAGGTGGCTTTAAAAGCGTGCCACACCAAAGGTATTGCCATGCAACTGGCGGCTCTGCGCCTCTTGCGCCAGCGCCAGGCACAGCCCGAGCAGCCGGCGCGTGTCACGCGGATCAATGATGCCGTCGTCCCACAAGCGTGCGGTGCCAAACAGGACGGCAGACTCCTTGTCCAGCCGCAGCCGCAAACCGTCTGACATGGCCTTCAGGGCTTCTTCGTTGGCGGCCATGCCGGTGCGTTCCATCTTGGCGCGGTTGACAATATCCATCACCTTGGCCGCCTGCGCGCCGCCCATCACCGCGGTGCGGGCCGTGGGCCAGGAAAAAATGAAATTCGGATCAAAACCCCGGCCGCACATGCCGTAGTTGCCAGCGCCATAGGAGCCGCCCAACACCACGGTGAACTTGGGCACGCGCGCATTGGCGACCGCCTGGATCATCTTGGAGCCATGCTTGATGGCGCCGCTGCGCTCGGCCACCGAGCCCACCATGTAGCCGGTCGTGTTTTGCAGAAAAATCAGCGGCGTACCGGTTTGGTCACACAGTTGGATGAACTGCCCGGCCTTGGTGGAGCCGCTGGGCTGAATCGGGCCGTTGTTGCCCAGAATACCCACCAGCCGACCCTGCACACGGGCATGGCCGCACATCATCTCGCTGGCGTATTCGGCCTTGAACTCCAGAAAATCAGAGCCATCGACCAGCCTGGCAATCACCTCGCGCACGTCATACGGCTCGCGCTCGTCTAAGGGCACGATGCCCATCAACTCCTGTTCGTCATACAGAGGCTCTACAAAGTCGGGCGCAGCCGGTGCCAGATCCCACTGCAACTTGTCCAGCACTTCGCGCGCCATGCCAATGGCATGGGCATCGTCTTCACACAGGTACTCCCCCAGGCCCGTCACTTGCGCATGGGTCTCGGCGCCGCCCAACTCGTCTTCGGTGCAGTCTTCGCCAATGGCGGCCTTGACCAGCGGCGGGCCAGCCAGAAAGATGTTGGAGCGCCCGCGCACCAGAATCACGTAGTCCGACAAGCCGGGCAAGTACGCGCCACCGGCCGTGGAAGAGCCATGCACCACCGCGATCTGCGGCAGCCCCTGCGCCGACATGCGCGCCTGGTTGGCAAAGCTGCGCCCACCCTCAATGAAGATTTCACTCTGGTACATCAGGTTGGCGCCGCCGCTTTCCACCAGGTAGATCACGGGCAATTTGTTTTCTTGCGCAATCTCCTGGGCCCGCAAGGCCTTGCGCAAACCCATCGGCGCCACGGTGCCGCCCTTGACCGCGCTGTCACTGGCAGAAATCAAGCAGCGCTTGCCGGCGACCACGCCAATGCCCACGATGGAGCCGCCGCCAAGTACCGATTTTTTGCCATCGTCGTCGTGCATATTGAGCCCGGCCAGGCGGCTGAGTTCCAGAAACGGCGAACCGCGATCGAGCAAGCGCGCCACCCGTTCGCGCGGCAGCAGTTGGCCGCGCTTTTCGAATTTGTCGCGTTTGGACTCCGACTCGGCAATCACCATCTGCTCCAGGCGCTGGACCTCCGAGAGCAACTCGCGCATGCGCTGCGCGTTGGCGCCGAAGGCATCGGATTTGGCATTGATCTTGGTACGAATGACTGGCATTGAATTGAACCCTCTTGATTGCTCCGCATTAGACATAAAGCTAACGTTAACGTCAACCAGATTTCGCATAGGTATTTCCCCTATACTTCACGTGATGCGGCTCTGATAGCATTCGGCCGCAGTCAATGCAACCGCATTTTTTTGCCCACTTTTTAAATAGGAAACCCATGAACATCGAAGCCTGCACCGAAGCCATTCGCACCAAAGTAGGTAGCGACAGCGGCCTGGAAGCCACCCTGAAATTTGACTGTGGCGACGACGGCGTTGTTTTTATTGACGGAAAGTCCGCGCCCAACTCGGTCAGCAACAGCAACCTGGACGCCGACTGCACGGTCGGCATCACGCTGGAAAACCTCAACGCCATGCTGGCGGGCGATCTGGAGCCGGCCACCGGTTTCATGATGGGCAAGCTCAAGGTGACCGGCGACATGAGCGTCGCCATGCGGCTGCAACGCGTCATCTGATTCCCCCATTTCGGGCACGGCCATGGCGTCAAGCCCTTCTGCAGCAACTGCAACTGCAACTGCAGCGCGAGCGCGCAGCAAGCGTGTTGGCGCGGTGGCTGCGGCCGTGAGCGACGCACAGGCCTTTGTCGATGCGCATCGCGACGAGGGAACCACCGAGTTGTTTGGCATTACAGAGTTGTGCCAGCAGTTCGGCATCACCCTGCGGGCGTTGCGTTTTTATGAAGACAAAGGGCTGCTGGCGCCCCGGCGCATCAACGGTGCACGCGTGTACACGCGGCGCGACCGGGCCCGGCTGGCACTCATTTTGCGGGCGAAAGACATAGGCTCGCCGCTGTCAGAAATCAAACGCTACCTGGATTTGTATGGCGACCACGGCGAGGGCCGCGCGCAACAATTGGACTTCGTGATTGAGCGCACCGACAGCGCCATTGCGCAACTCAAGCAAAAGCGCGCCCAAATTGATGAAACCCTGGCCGAGCTGCAGCTGATCAATGCCACCTGCCGCAGGCATTTGGAGGAGCGGCGGCAAGCTGAAGAAAATTCAGTGTCGTCCTAGGCCAGAGCAGGTCTCAGGCCCAGCGCAAAGACCCCTTGAAATCCGGCAGGATTCTCCCGTTGTGGCATTTATCTACAGCAGTGACATGGAAAGTGTGGTCGGCTTTGTGCTGCTCGAAGACCTGTCGGTGGCCAAGAGCCTGGGGCAAGGCCAGCGTCAACTGACGGAATTCCGTCGCGACATGATCCGCTTCGTGGCCCAGCATTCGCTGCGCGTGTTCGCCTGGTATCGCATTGCTCTCGGCCTGCTGATCGGGGTTGGCATTGTCACTTTGGCAGGGTGAGTTTTGAACAGGCAGTCGCATTGCGGATTGATCGATTGATTGCTCGCAACTTGACAGCAAACTGCATTTCGTAAAATAAAACCTTGTTCAACTCTGTCGGCGCTTCAATCGCCCCTTTTGGAAATAGCCATACTTTTTGCCCTCATCCTGCTCAACGGCGCATTTGCAATGTCAGAAATCGCGCTGGTCACAGCCCGCAAAGCTAGACTCCAGAAACTCGTTGATGAGGGCGACAGCTCTGCCATAGCAGCAGTCAAACTGGGGGAAGACCCCACCCGCTTTCTTTCCACCATCCAGATTGGCATCACGTCCATCGGTGTACTCAACGGTATCGTCGGTGAAGCTGCGCTGGCGCCACCCCTGGCGCAGTGGCTCTTGACCTTGGGCCTGTACGAACCCTATGCCTCATACGCAGCCACCGGACTGGTGGTGGTGTTGATCACCTATTTTTCAATTGTTTTGGGTGAACTGGTGCCCAAGCGCCTGGGTCAATCCCATCCCGAAACGGTGGCTAGGCTGGTGGCCAAACCCATCAACTTGCTGGCGATTGCCACAAAGCCTTTCGTTCGCCTGTTGTCCGGTTCAACCAAAGGATTGTTGCGTCTATTGGGTGTCAAGGAGAGTTTCGGATCAATCGTGACTGAAGCAGAAATTCACGCAGTTTTGGCCGAAGGCACCAGTGCCGGCGTGATCGAATCGCATGAGCACACGATGGTCCGCAACGTGTTCCTGCTCGATGACCGTCAACTCAGTTCGTTGATGGTACCCAGGGGTGATGTCGTGTTTCTCGACATCAATAAACCATTTGTAGAAAATCTTAGACTAATTGACAGCTCGGATCACGCCAGGTTTCCTGTGGTGAAGGACAACCTCGACAATATTCTGGGTATCGTGAATGCGCGCCAGTTGCTCTCTAAAATAGCCCATGGCGAGATACCGGACCTGCAAGTCAATTTGCAAGCACCGCTTTACGTGCCGGAGACCCTGACGGGCATGGAATTGCTGGATAACTTTCGCTTGTCCGATGTGCACATGGCTTTTGTGATCGACGAGTACGGTCAGGTCCAAGGCATTGTCACCCTGAAAGATCTCATCGAAGCCATCACGGGTGAATTTCAACCTCGCGACCCTGAGACTTCCTGGGCCGTTCAACGCGAAGACGGCTCCTGGCTGCTTGATGGGTACATTCCCGTCCCGGAGTTGAAGGACCGCCTTGGGCTCACTAGCGTGCCAGAAGAAGAGCGCGGACGCTATCACACGCTCAGCGGCATGATGATGCTGCTGACGGGCCGTTTACCTAAAGTCGCAGACACCACTGAATGGCAGGGCTGGAAATTTGAGATTGTGGACATGGATGGCAAGACCATTGACAAAGTACTGGCCTCTAGCCTGTCTACGGACTCCATCACTACCGATTCAGAGGCTACTGCTGGGTGACGACCATGCGCATGGTCCTGAATCAGCTCCCTATCAGCAGCTTGTTGACGCTGCTACAGCGCCTGATGCTGGGTTCTTTGGCGATCCTGTTTTTTGCAGCATGCACTGACGGCTATCCTATAGAGGACGAGTTGATCATGAACCCGCTTGAGTTGAGTTCATCTCAGCGGCTGCAGGCCATGAACCAGCTTGGGCAAGACACACACCCGGATTTGAGATGGATTTACCACGCCCTGCCAAGTTGCATCCTGCAAGTGACTTTTGATGGCCTTGACTCTGGCAAGCAGGTCTTTAGCTTACCCATGTTGAACGCTGGCGTTGACATCAGTTCTGGCAAAGCTGACCCGGGCTATGGTGTCAAAGTCAAGCCAAGGGATGGCGCAAGCTTGTTAGAGCGAGTCGTCTTCCTGAGTAAACCTTGGGTAGATGCCGTTGCGATGAGTCATTTGGTTCGGAGTTTCCAGAAAGGATGTCAAACGAGCGCGGCGACTGTGTCGACCAACAACACAAATCCATCGTGACAAAACCTTCGGGCGGTCGTGCACTATCGACAATTCTTTGGGAGCTATCAACAGACACGCAGCGGGAACGCATCGCCATCAGCGATCTTCTGGTCGCGCTTGGCGACCGCGCAACGGGCGCCTTGATATTTATTTTTGCGTTCCCTAAGGTCTTGCCAACGCCGCCTGGCACGTCAACCATTTTGGGTGCCCCGCTGATCTTTCTTGCCGCCCAACTGATGCTGGGCCGGGCACCATGGTTGCCGGCATTTGTGGCGAATCGCTCCATGACGCGTTCCGATTTTTCTTCTTTGGTCAAACGCATCGTGCCCTGGCTACAACGCGCTGAAGGGTTGTTGCGTCCGCGCTTGAGCAGCTTTACCCTGCCACCGATGGAGTATCTCGTTGGCTTGTTGTCGCTGCTGCTCGCCGTGTTGCTGGTGTTGCCGATTCCCCTGGGTAACGTGCTGCCTGCTTTGGCCATCAGCCTGATGGCGCTCGGGGTGCTTGAGCGTGACGGCCTTTGGGTAATTGCTGGACTCACGGTCTCAGTGGCTGCCGTGTTTGTGGTCTATGGTGTGCTTTTCGCCATGGTCAAGGCCACTTGGTATTTTTTTACCCAGGTCTTGTAGTGGACAAGCCTCAGACGGCCAGCTTTATTGGCACGCGGTGGCGCGGCAAAGCGTCTTTGAGCAAGCTTTATTGGCGTGACATGCTGATCGTCGGCAGCGTCATTAACCTCTTGGCCGGTTTTGCTGCACTGATGATTGCTGCGCAAGGTGGCGACCCTGGAGTCGCGGCCATAGTGCATTTTTTATGCTTGCCCTACAACGTTTTTCTTGTTCTTGCGTTGTGGCGAACACCGGGATGCAGCAGGTTTATGGCATGGACATCGCTGGTTTGGCTGGGCACCGTGACGGTGATTTGAGTAAGGGCATTACTGGATGGTCTTCAGTTTTCGAAACGACTTGGGGCCGTCTCAGAAAACAGAAAATGAAACCCGTTAAGCCGTTTGCAACGGCCTGAACTTGAATGCGCGTATCTTGGCGCTGCTACGCCAGATGCAAACGCTGAGAGGTTTATTTAATCGCGTGCAGTGAAAAGGCGCTGCGATAACTATCGCAGCGCCCTTCATTCACATCATTTTTTTGATGTCTGTGTAATCCCCACGGGTACGCAGAATGACCTTCACGTCGGACTTGCCCCGGTTGCGCCAGTACCAGCCGTGATTGCCAGTGAAAGCGGCCTCAAGAACGCCTTCATCGGAAGAAACCCCGCGACCTTTTTCGTAGCTGATCGACTTGTCCTTAGCATCACCATGGGTGTCGAAGTTGACTTCACCTCCCTCGACCACCCAAGCGTATTGGGCCTTGGCACCTTCAACCATTTTCAGCTTGATTTCCGTTCCGTCTCCTGGCTTCAGAGTGACAGGCATCTCGTCGCGCCATTCGATCTTGGGCGTCGTAACCTTGGCCGACTGAGTCGGGGCAACAGCCACTGCAGCCTTCACTGGAGGTTCTGCCGCATTGGCTACAGCCATGCCAGCCATTCCAGGGGTGAGCGACTGGGCCACCGGCGGAGCAGCGGCAGCATCGGCAGCAGCCTCTGCCGCCAACTGTTGCTTGATGTCGCCCATTTCGGTCATGCGCAGGACCCGACCGATGCCGGTGGGGTCAATGCCGTATTCAGCCGGAAGCACGACGGCAACCAGAAGGACCAGTGCCGAAATGGCGGCCAGGACGGTGGAGCGCAAGAGCTGCTTGGAGGTGGGCAGTTCGGCGCGCAGGGGGGTATCGCTGTTGTACATATTGAAGATTCCTTGGGTGTTCAAGACACGAAATAGCCGGTGAGCTGCATGCCCACCAGAATGAAGCCCGCGCTCATCATGGCGACGTTGGCCGTATAGGCGTTGCGCACAAAACTGGTTGTGCGGCGCCAGTAGCTCATCCCGATCAAGATGACCGCCAAGGCCAGCAGTTGTCCGATTTCCACGCCCACGTTGAAGGCAAGCAGGTTGGGCACCAGTCCATCGGGCGAGATCTCGTACTCAATGATCTTGGTCGCCAAGCCAAAGCCGTGGAACAGGCCAAACACCAGGGTTGCGATCTTGGTGTTGGGTTGGAACCCAAACCATCGCTGGAAGGCACCGATGTTGTCCAAAGCCTTGTAGACCACGGACAGACCGATGATCGCGTCGATCAGGTAGCTGTTGATCCCGACGTTGAAGTAGACGCCCAGGATCATGGTGGTGGAGTGACCCAACGCAAACAGGCTCACGTAGATGCCGATGTGCTGGAGCCGGTAGAGGAAGAAGATCACGCCGAACAGAAACAGGATGTGGTCGTAACCCGTCATCATGTGTTTGGCGCCCAGGTACATGAAAGGCAGCAGATTGACGCCCGAGATTTCCTGGATGTAGCCCTTGTCGCCTGCAGTGACGGCGTGGGCAAAGGCCTCCGTGCTGCCAAGGAAAAGGCAGATGAAGAAGGCTGAAAGTAATAAGAGATGGGATTGCCAGATCGCCCATGGCGAACGTGGCAGCCTGTCGTGAACATGACTGTGCATAAAGACTCCGATGGTCGGAAAGAATGGGAAGCGCGGCAGGGAGCAGCGCGAGGACGAGCAGCGCCTCAGCCCATGGGTGGGCGTTCCAGCCGGGACGCCTGAACCATTTCAATCCACGGTCGCGCCAGCCCCCACCAACCGGGAAGCTGCGGTGCGACAGAACGCCAGGCAACGGGCGGGACGTGCGCATTGTCGTGCGAGTGATCCGCCCCGTGGTGGAGATGGTCAGCCGCTGCAGTTTGATCAACCATCACCAGTTCGCCGCCTTGGTCCTCGTGCACATGTCCGTGTTGTTCGTCGGGTGAGGATGCAGCGGCGTGGAGCGTGGCCGAGATGGCTGCCAGGCCATGGGAGCTCGTGCCCCCAATCGAGGAGATGACTGTTCCGAGCACGATCACGACCAAAACCAGCCATCGCATGACCAGCGCTGACCCAAAAGAGGGCAGAGATAATGTGACAGGCCGGGTCATAGGTCGCAGTTTTGGTTCAAAGGAATTAAAAGAAGAACGACTTTTATTATCCCCCCACCAGGATACGATTAACAACGAAACATCCGCATACACATGCCTCCCATCCCGCCATCATCAAAAGCCTGCGCAAAGCCGGCGGGCACCTGAGCAGCACCATAGAAATGCTGGCGCAGGGGCGAGCCTGCCTTGATGTCGCGCAGCAACTGCAGGCGGTGTTTTTGGCATCGGCCGTATTGGTCGTTTCGGTGGTGCTGCCAGCGCATCCGGCGCCGCAGCGCCGTGGTATCTACGACCGAACCACGCGTGGGTTGCGAATCGACTTGGCCACCCCTCGTTTGCGTGGGCTGCTGGCCATCAACGCAGCCGTGGCAGCCGCAGGCTCCATGGTTGTGGCTCTGGTTCACAGACACGTCATCCACAGTGACCCCAGATGGCGTGTGCATTCCATCACCCCTGATGGCCTCAAGCCACTGGCTGTCACTGCCGATTCAGCCTGGTGCGCCATTTCGGCAAGGCCATTGGCATGAAGTGCATAAATTTAATATGTTATCGCCACATAATTCACCATAATTAGTAGTTAAATTATGACATAGCCCACGTATTTATTATTATTAATGCTATTATATTTATTTTTCAAGAAGTTCTATGATATGCAGATAATGAATATATGACTCAAGGCTATCCCAGCACCAGCAGCATTTCCTGGCTCCAGCGCATTGAGCCCTCCTCAAACAAAATTCCCTTTTTCAGGATCATGTGGTGGATGCGGGCCTCGCGCGACAAAGGCTTGCCGTGCAGAAAATCACGATCTTCAATGGCGCGGTAGTGCGCCAGCTTTTCCTGGTGCAGTGTGATGCGCCGGCGCAATTCATCGCGCAAATCAATCTCACCCAAAGCCGCGTCAGCGCGCAGCTTGACCATGAACTCGTCGCGCAAATCCATCGGTGCAGACGGTTCACTGGCCCAGCGTGCCAGTTCAAAGCGGCCCGCGCTGAGCACCCGGTACTCGCGCTTGCGCGTCTTGCCGGCGTCGGGGGCGCTACTGGACTCGATCCACCCCGTCGCCTCCATGCGCGCCAACTCGCGGTAAATCTGCTGGTGCGTGGCGTGCCAGAAAAAGCCAATCGATTTGTCGAAGCGGCGCGCCAGGTCGTAGCCGGAAGATGACTTTTCAATCAGCGAGGTGAGGACGGCGTGGGCGAGGGACATGGACCTTGGGAATGTGGGAATGTGGGAATGTGGACTCGGGTTGGCGGGGCAGATTTCTCGCTGGCGAGTCTAAGCGCGCACTCCAAACTATGCAACTGGTTGCATAAAATATTTAGTTGCCATAAACTGCGACACCGGTTGCATCGGTGCCCGAATTGGCACCTGCTGCAGACTCCCGACCACCCTATTTTTTTGAACGAGGACGACCCCATGACACCCTACCCGCACCTGCTCCAGCCTCTCGATCTGGGCTTTACCACTCTCAAAAACCGCGTGCTGATGGGCTCCATGCACGTGGGGCTGGAAGAAGCCAAAGACGGCTTTGCCCGCATGGCCGCTTTTTACGCCGAGCGCGCGGCCGGTGGTGTCGGCCTGATCGTGACCGGGGGCATTGCCCCGAACGACCGCGCCCGCCCCATGCCCGGCGGCGCGCGCCTGACTACGCAGGAAGAAGCCGATAAACATAAAGTGGTGACGCAGGCCGTGCACGACGCGGGCGGCAAGATTGCGATGCAGATCCTGCACTTTGGGCGCTACGCCTACCACCCCGACCTGGTGGCTCCCAGCGCCTTGCAGGCCCCGATCAACCCGTTTCGCCCGAACCCGCTCTCCACCGACGAAGTGGCTCAGACCATTGACGACTTTGTGAACTGCGCGGCGCTGGCGCAATCCGCTGGTTACGACGGTGTCGAAATCATGGGCTCAGAGGGCTACCTGCTGAACGAGTTCATCGCCGCGCGCACCAACCAGCGCGACGACGAATGGGGCGGCTCGTACGAAAACCGCATTCGTTTCCCGGTCGAGATCGTGCGCCGCACACGCGAACGCGTGGGCAGCAACTTCATCATCATCTACCGCCTCTCGGCGCTCGATCTGGTCGAAGGCGGCTCCACGCTGGACGAAGTGATTCAATTGGCGCAGGCGATCGAGGCGGCCGGTGCGACCATCATCAACACCGGCGTGGGCTGGCACGAGGCGCGCATCCCCACCATCGCCACCAAGGTGCCGCGCGCTGCCTGGGCCTGGGTAACCCAGCGGCTTATGGGCAAAGTGGGCATTCCATTGGTGGCCACCAACCGCATCAACACGCCCGAGGTGGCCGAACAGTTGCTGGCCGATGGCTTTTGCGACATGGTGTCGATGGCGCGCCCGTTCCTGGCCGACCCGCTGTTTGTGCGCAAGGCCGAACAGGGCAAGGCCGACGAGATCAACACCTGCATCGGCTGCAACCAGGCTTGCCTGGACCACACCTTTGGCGGCAAGATCACCTCCTGCCTGGTGAACCCGCGCGCTTGCCATGAGACGCTGCTCAACATCGTGCCCGCCAAGACGCGCGGCAGCATCGCGGTGGTGGGCGCTGGCCCGGCCGGTCTGGCCTTTGCCACCACCGCAGCCCAGCGCGGCTTTGAGGTCACGCTGTTTGATGCCGCTGCGGAGATTGGTGGCCAGTTCAACATCGCCAAGCAGGTGCCGGGCAAGGAAGAGTTTTTTGAAACCCTGCGCTTCTTTGGCCGCCAGATTGAGCTGACCGGCGTCAAGCTGAAGCTCAATACCCGCGTCAACGCGGCCGAACTTGCCGCTGGCGGCTACACCCACATCGTGCTGGCCACCGGCGTGACGCCGCGTTTGCCCGCCATTGAAGGCATTGATCACCCCAAAGTGGTGGGTTACCTGGACGTGCTGCGTGACAAGTGCGCGGTGGGCCAAACCGTGGCGCTGATTGGCGCGGGCGGCATAGGCTTTGACACGGCGGAATACCTGCTGCACAGCGGCACCAGTCCGAGTCTGGACGCCGCCAAGTTCTTTGCCGAATGGGGCGTGGACACCAGCTACAGCACACGCGGCGGGCTGAGAGAAGCCGTCATTGAAGCAAGCCCGCGCAAGGTCTACCTGCTGCAGCGCAAGACCAGCAAGGTCGGCGACGGCCTGGGCAAGACCACCGGGTGGATTCACCGCACTTCGCTCAAGAACCGCCACGTCGAAATGCTGGCGGGTGTGCGCTACCGCAGAATCGACGACGCAGGCCTGCACATCACCGTGGGGGACAAGGAGCTGACGATTCCCGCCGACACCATCGTGGTCTGCGCCGGGCAAGACCCGCAGCGCGAATTGCAGGCGGCACTGGTGGCCGCAGGCTGCAGCGTGCACCTGATTGGCGGCGCCGACAAGGCCGCCGAGTTGGACGCCAAACGCGCCATCAAACAGGGCACCGAACTGGCGGTGGCGCTGGAAGGCGCCAGTGCCGGGGCCGACAAAGCACCTGCCGAAAAACAGCAGACCGGCATGCCGCCGGCCGTGGCCGCTTCCCTGAAGAAATGGCACAGCATGGTGACGCTGGGCGACCTGAGTGAATTAGGAACCATCCTGCATCCCAAGGCAGTGTTTCGCTCGCCGATGGCGCACGCGCCTTACGCCAGCGCGCAGGCGGTGCAACTTATTTTGGGCACCGTGGTCAAGGTTTTTGAGGACTTCAGCTACCACCGTGAGCTGGCCAGCTCAGACGGCCTGAGTGTGGTGCTGGAATTCAGCGCCAAAGTCGGCGACAAGGGGCTCAAAGGCATTGACATGATCCAGTTCGATGCGGACGGAAAAATTGTGGACTTTGAGGTCATGGTGCGGCCCATGAGCGGCCTGCAAGCGCTGGGCGACGAAATGGGCAAGCGCCTGGCTCCGTACCTGGCAGCCTACAAGGCGGCGAAACCTCAATAATCTGCAATCACTGTCAAGAACAAATCATGAACTACGAAACCCTGTCCGTCACCCTGGAAAACCACATCGCCACCGTGCGCCTGAACCGCCCCGACAAGGCCAACGCCATGAACGCCACCATGTGGCAGGAAATCCGCAAGGCCTTCCAGTGGGTCGATGAAACACCCGAGGCGCGCGTGGCGATTCTGGAAGGCGAAGGCAAACTCTTCACGGCGGGCATTGACCTGCAGATGATGATGGGCCTGGGGCCGCAGATTCAAAACGATTGCGATGGCCGCACGCGCGAGGCACTGCGCCGCGTGATCCTGGACCTGCAAGACACACTCACCAGCCTGGAGCGCTGCCGCAAGCCGGTGCTCGCGGCCATTCACGGCGCCTGCGTTGGTGGTGGCATCGACCTGATCACCTGCGCCGATATGCGCTACTGCTCGGCGGACGCGTACTTCACCATCAAGGAAATCGACATCGGCATGACCGCCGACGTGGGCACCTTGCAGCGCCTGCCGAAACTCATTGGCGAAGGCATGGCGCGCGAACTGGCCTACACCGGCCGCAAATTCAACGCCGAAGAAGCGCGCGAAATGCGCCTGGTGAACCGGGTGTTCGAGTCGCGTGAGGCCTTGCGCGCCGGGGTGCTGGAGATCGCCACCACCATCGCTGCCAAGTCGCCGCTCTCCATTCGTGGATGCAAAGAGATGATCACCTATGCGCGTGACCATTCGGTGGCCGACGGCCTGAACTACATTGCCACCTGGAACGCGGCGATGCTGATGAGCAAAGACCTGCAGGAAGCGATGATGGCCAACATGGGCAAGCGCGCAGCCACTTTCAAGGACTGACACCGCGTTCTCGTGACAGAGCGCCCACGAGCTGGCATGTCATGCCCGCGCGCGCCGGTGGCAGCCTGAGAAACCTTGGCATGTTTTAAGAGTCATTTATAATGCATCTTTTAACTTCCTGAGGATTTTCCATGAGCTCCTGCGCCACCGGTCACACCACCCCTGAAGCGATTTACCCCTTTGATGCGCGCGGCGTTGCCAAGCGTTTTCGCCATGCCGCCATTTTTGGTGCGCTCGATTCACTGCAAGCTGGTGAAACCATGCGCTTTTGCAACGACCACGACCCGCTTCCGCTGTTGAACCAACTCAGCGCCCGTTATGGCGACGCCGTGTCCATTGCCTATGTGCAGCGCGAGCCGGGCGCCATCGTGATCGACTTCGCACGCCAATAAGCCAAGGCCGCAATTCAAAGTGATGTGGCACGCTGAAGAAATCAAGGCCCCACGTCAAACCCGGCTTTGCGTATTAAACCCGGCCCGGCGACTGGGCCATGCGCATGCGCATGGCCCAATCACCAGGCCTGCCGCCGTCGAAGTCAAAATTTCTGCAGCAAGCGGCGCACTTCAATTTGTGCCATGTACAACGCAAACAACTTTTGATTCCCCCCTGCCAGCGTACCCAATCGTTCGCAGAATCAGTCGGGTGATGCGCTTTGCGAAGGTAAAGGAGGAGAACGCGAAGCGGGCGGGGGACACGTAGCAAAGCGTATCGCCCGGCTGATTCAACCACCACCGTGATCTCAACCCCGATCCAATAGACGCACCTGAGTGCTTCGGAAATGAACCATTGATCTGAAGCCCACACTTTGAATCACACCCATAAACCAAGGCCGGGCGCGGCGGTGATCTTGTGAGGCGCTAAACTGTGCAGCCAATTCGCTGGAACACACCCACAAGAGCCGCCCGCCCATGGACCACCCTACCCCCAAATCCGTCTTGATCGTCGACGACAGCCGCGTCTCGCGCATGCTGATCAAGTCCCTGATCCTGGCCCGCTTTCCCGATTGGACCCTCACTGAAGCGGTCAGCGGCGACGAGGCGCTGGCACTGGCTGCGACGCAAACTTTTGACTACTGCAGCATGGACATCAACATGCCTGGTTTGTCGGGCACCGAGGCCACTGAACAGTTGCTCAAAATGCAGCCCACGGTGCGCGTCTCCCTGTTTTCGGCCAACATTCAGGAATCGCAACAGGTGCGCGCCGCGCAACTGGGCGTGCGCTTCGTTGCCAAGCCGGTCACGCAAAAATCAGTGGCGCTGGCGCTGGCCTATTTTCAAGGGCGGGACTGATGCCGATCACTGGCGCCCAGCTCGACGCGCTGACCGAGATATTTAACATTGGGGCCGGGCGCGCGGCGTCCAGCCTGAGCGACATTGTGGGCGACGAAGTCCTGCTGTCGGTCCCGCGGGTTGAGTTTTACCGCGCCAGCGAAATCGATGCCAATGTGTTGTCGCTCACCTCGGCGCGCTTGGGCTCGGTGCAACAAAAGTTCAAAGGGCCGTTCGACATGGCGGCCTCGCTGCTGTTTACCGAAGAGCGTGCGCTTGAAATCGTACAAGAAATGCTGGGCTCGCAAGTGCAGATGGAAGACCTGGTTGAATACGAACAGGAGGCCATGTGCGAGGTCGGCAACATCATTTTGAATGCCTGCCTGTCGGCCATGGCGGACATGCTGGCAATTTCATTTGAAAGTACCTTGCCAGAATATTCAAGCGGTACGCCCGAGCTGGTGATTGGGCGCATTGCCTCAGACAATGCGAACCCGATGATGCTGATTTTGCACATGAACATGTGCATCGAGAAGCGACGCAGCCAGGGAACCCTGATTTTCTGGTTGAGTTCTTCGTCCTTGCAGGAGCTGATGCTTCATCTTGACAACTTCCTCGCCCGCATTTAGGTCCAGCAACACCATGAATCCCAAAGAATTTGGTGGCGACTCACCGTGGCCGACAATTTTTGATGCAGTCGGCTTCGGCGTAATACTGGTGGACGCCGATGCCAGGGTGTTGCTCTGGAACGGCTGGCTTACCCGGCACTGCGGTGTGAACGCGCAAAGCGCCCTCGGCCAATCTTTGGCGGCCGTGTTTGGCGACGGCGTATCGCCTTCTTTTCTAGCCGGATTGCGCAACGCCTTGCATTACAAGCTCCCAGTGGTGCTGTCCAATGTGTTGCACCTGTGCCCCCTGCCCCTGTATGCGCAGACACCGACCAGTGCGACGGCGCTGCGCATGCCGCACGCCATCACCATGACGCCCATGGTGGTTTCCCCGTGGGGCGCCTGTTGTCTGATTCAGGTTACCGACTCGAGTCGGGCCGTTTCCCGCGAGAAAGTGCTGCAAAGGCACTCGGAGCGCCTCAATCGCGAGGTCATGACTGACAGTCTTACGCGAGCCTTCAGCCGCGGATTTTTTGACCAGTTTTACCAGCAGGAATTCGCACTGGCGCAAAGACAAGGCACACGGCTGTCGCTCATCATGATCGACGTCGACTATTTCAAGAACTACAACGACGCCTATGGCCACCCGGCCGGTGACCAGGCACTCATTGCCGTGGTCAAGGCCTTGACGGCGACGCTGTTGCGCGCAACCGACAAGCTGGCCCGCTACGGTGGTGAAGAATTTGTCGTGATCCTGCCCGACTGCGCACAGTACAAGGCACTGGCAATAGCCGAACAGCTTCGAGTGGCCGTGTCGGCGCTCAAATGGCCGCATCGGCAGTCGGGCATATCGGACCAACTCACCATCAGCCTGGGCGTCTCCACTTTGGAGTCGTGCCAGACCTGCAGCGCAGCAATGCTGCTGGGGGCTGCCGACCTGGCTTTGTACGCGGCCAAGAGCCAGGGCCGAAATTGTGTGCACTACCGCAGCCCCAAGGACGCCCCCGCGCCGGTCTGACGAGGGGGCGCTGGCCATTGGGTCAAGCCCGTTTGGCTGTGGCAACCGGCACGGGAACGGGCAGCTTGCGCTTGCCGCCGGTCAGCAGCCGCAGCGCAAACCAGACCAGGAACAGGACGCCTATGGAGAACACGATATCACCCGGCACCCGCAGCCACACCATCGTTTCCATGAAGGGTGAATGAATGACCTCTGCTGAACGGGCAAACCACATGCCCTGGGTGATGCTGGCCCAGGCCTGGTAGATGCCAGCGGGCACCAGGGAGATGAACACCATCATGGCCAAGCCAATATTGAGCGACCAGAACATCGGGGCCAGCAGCCTGTCAGACCAGGCATTTCGGTCTGACAAACCACGCAGACAGAACAGCAGCAAGCCGATACCGAGCATGCCGTAGACACCAAACAGCGCGGCATGGCCGTGCGCGGAAGTCATGTTCAAGCCTTGCATGTAATACAACGCAATCGGCGTGTTGATGGCGAAACCGAGCAAACCGGCGCCCACCACATTCCAGAAGCCGACTGCGATGAAGCACAGAATCGGCCATTTGTAGGCCTGCACCCAGGGCGCTGCACTGGACCGCTGGTAGTTGCGATAGGCCTCAATACCGATCATCGCGAGCGGCACCACTTCGAGCGCAGAGAACATGCCGCCAATCGCGATCACAAAGGTCGGCGTGCCGGTGAAGTACAGGTGATGCAGCGTACCCAGAATGCCGCCAGACAGGAACACGATGGTTTCCAGCACGATGGCGCTGTTGGCGGTGGCGGCGCGGATCAGGCCAAGACGGGTAAACAGCAAGGCAATCACGGCAGTAGCGAACACTTCAAAGAAGCCTTCGACCCACAGATGCACCAACCACCAGCGCCAGTACTCGATCATCGAATAGTGGGTGCGCGGACCCCAGGTCAAAGAGGTGGCGTAAAAGCCGCCGATGCACAGCGCGGCCAGAAACACCATGGCGATCAGGCCACGGCTCTCGGAAGGTTTCTTCAATGCCGGCATCAGACCGCGACCCAACAGCGTGACCCAAAACAACAGGCCGATGAACAGCAGGATTTGCCAGATGCGGCCCATGCTGGTGTATTCCAGACCCTGGTTACCGATCCAGAAGCTGAAGTCATTGCCCAGGCCCTGCAAGGTTCCGAGCCAGCCGAAGGCCGTGGAGCCTGCCACAATGAACAGCAAGGCATAGAACAGCACGTTAACGCCAAGCTTTTGGTACTTCGGCTCATGGCCCGAGATGGCGGGAGCGATGTACAGGCCGGTCGCCAGCCAGGCAGTGGCAATCCACAACACGGCAAATTGGGTATGGATGGTGCGGCTTACCGAGAAGGGCAGAATCTGCGCCAGAGGAAAGCCAAAAAAACTTTGGCCCTCAACCGCATAGTGGGCGGTAATTGCACCCATGCCAACCTGCACCAGGATCAGCGCGATGACCACATAGAAGTATTTCCGGGTCGCCATCATGGAGGGCGTCGGTTTCAGGCTGAACAGTGGGTCAGCCTTGGGCGGCGTCGGGTCGCCTTCTTCCTTGTGGATCGAGTGGTAGAAGATCATGGCGGCGATGGCGCCCAACATGAGAATAATGCTGGCGATCGACCAGATGCCCGCGCCTGCCGTTGGGGTGTTGTCCACCAGCGGTTCGTGTGGCCAGTTGCTGGTGTAGCTCAGGTGCGTTTCGCCCGGGCGGTCGGTGGCGGCAGCCCATGAGGCCCAGAAAATGAAAGCGGGCAGCGCTTGCAGGTCCAGCGGGTCAGACAGTGACCCGGAACGCATTGCATACTGTTCACGCAGGCTATCCATTGACGGGTCGTTGCCAAACAGACTGACGTAATGCGCCACGACCTGAGCCACCGCCTCGGCGCGCTCGGGCGAGAGCATCAAGTTGCCGGTGCTGGCGTCGTAGGTGTTGAGCCGCATTTCGGTTTTTAGCCGGTCATTGAGTTCGGCTTGCGGGCCGACACCCAATTGCGCAAACGGTTTGCCGAAATCACGCTGCGCCCAGACTTCCCGCAGGGCCAGCGCTTCGCGGTGCAGCCAGTCAGCAGACCAGTCGGGGGCGAGATAACTGCCATGGCCCCAGACCGAGCCCAGTTGCTGGCCGCCGGCCGACAGCCAGGCTTCCTGGCCGCGTTGAACCTGTCCCTCGGAGAACAAAACCGTCCCCTGGGTGCTGATGACTTGTTTGGGAATAGGCGGCGCCGTCACATAAATCTCGGTACCGACCCAGCCCAAAACGGCGAAAGACAGTACACAGATGACGGCGAGCCAGGTCCAGAGTTTGCGCGTGGCATGCATGGCAGGGATTCCTTTGGATTGAGTTGAAAATTTGACAAACGCTGGCGTGTGCCCACGTTATAAGAAGTATTTTATATACCTTTTATTAAAAAAGGTACTTTCAATACATCTTTAATTTTCAATCAACCCTCTGCCGAGCACCCCTTAGCCGCCACCGCGCTGCATGTACAAGTCAAAGCGCTTCATGAATGCATAGCGCTGCGCCTCATCCAGCCCGGCAAAACGAAAGCTCACGAGCAGACGGGGAATACGCATGAGGGCAATCACGCGCGGCGCGCCTGCTTGCCAGGTCAACCCCAGGGCGCCCTCGCCGATGCGCACCCCGGCCGAATGGTCTTGCAGCTTCCAGAAATGGTCGCCAATGGCGTTGGGCAACCAGCCCAGCCATTCGGCTTCGGTGCAGCCCATGTCGCGCTCAAAGCGCTCGGCGTAGAAGGATTGCATGCTTGAGGCGCCTCTCAGCCGCCCGCAATGGGTGGCCAGATCGCCAGCACATCGCCCTCGCTGAGGGTTTGCGTCGGGCGCTTCTCGGGCTCGATGTATTTGCCGTTGATCAGCACCAGATGCACCATTTTGGGCGGCAGGGCGAAGGGCTCAATGATCTGGCTGATGCTGGCGTCTAGCGCCACATCGAGCTCAAGCACGTTGCTGTAACGCGCCTGGGCGGGCAGGTAGTCGGTCAGCGATGCAAACAGTTTGAAAGTGATCTTCATCGTCAAAAATGCTAGCGCCGCCGCTCATCCTGCGCGCCGGACCAACTGCCTTGCGCCTGGGCGCTGGCCAGGTAGGCCTGCATCAGTTGGGTTGGGTCATTCATGAGCGTGTCTTTCCAGTCCCCCAGTTTGACCTGCCCCTCGACCAGGCCACGCATCACACCGACGTGTTCGGTCCAGCCGACGCTGTTGCAGCCAATCAGCACGTCGTCCTTGAATTGCAGGCTCAAGTGGCGGCCTTGCGCCAGGTCGGTGAGTTCCACATGCTCACCGCCAACCACGCCTTGCCAGTCGCCAAAGCTGGTGGAAATGAGCCCCAGCGTGTCAAGCACATTGATTTGCGTGACCCCTTTGAGCTCAGCCCTGAGCGCCTGGCCGCGGGCAAATGCCACCATGTTCAGGGCGGCCACGCGGGCCTGCTCGGCCGCATTGGGCTGAATGGCACTGACCACCGCTTTACCCGCCACCTTGTCGAAGGCTTCGGCGCAATCCCCTGCGGCAAAAATGCCAGGCACATTGGTTTGCAGGTGCTCGTCGGTCAACACGCCCAGCAGACAGGTGACGCCCGAGTCCTTCATAAAGCCGATGGCCGGGCGAACCCCGGCCGCGCTGATCACCAGGTCGGCCTGCATCACCCGGCCATTGGACAGGCGCACGTTCAAAGGGGTGCCCGCTTCAATCGACTCGACCCGGGTGCCGGTAAACACCTCCACGCCTTTGGCATCCACCCAGTCGCGAATCATGCCGCCCGCCGTGGGCCCCATCATGCGCGGCACCATGCGGTCGCCCATCTCCACCACGCTGAGCGTCACGCCGCGGCTGCTTAGCGCTTCCATGATGATGCAGCCGATGAAGCCGGCGCCGAGTTGCAGCACGCGCGCACCGGGCTTGGCCAGCGCCATGATGGCGCGGGCGTCCGCCAGGGTCCAGCAGGTATGCACGCCTGCCGAATCAATGCCGGGAATCGGTGGATGCACCGGATGCGAGCCGGTGGCAACCAGCAGCGTATCAAACCGAATGCTTTCACCATTCGTCAGTACTATTGTTTTAGTAGCTGCCTGCACAGCGTTGACGATGGCTACAACCACATTTATGTCTAAATCTTTGAAATGCGTGGGGCTCTTTCGCAGGTAGGTGCCGCGCTCGTCAATATCGCCCATGAGCAGATAGGGAATGGCCATGCGCGAGTAACACGGTTCGGGCTCGTCGCCGATCAGGGTGATGGTGTCGTGGGGCGCGTGCTTGCGGATGGTCTCTGCCGCAATGACACCGGCCGGGCCAGCGCCAAGGATGACATGATGGGTCATGAATTTTCCTTTCAGTAAAAACGGCTCCTTTCAGAGCCGCTTTGTTGTCATGGGACAGGCCCTTAGAGGCTCAGGCGTTCACGCGTGGCAGCGGTCGGGCGGCCTTCAGTGTCCCAGCCGCGAGCGGCGTAGTACTTGGGCATCATCTCGGCCAGCATATTGACCTTGCCCGTGGCCGGGCCGGTCTTGCAGGCTTCAGTGAGCAGGCGCTTGGGCAGGCTGTCGTCCTTGGCGGTAAAACCGGCGCGGTTGTTGAACTCGCGCTCCATGTTCCAGATGCGCTCTCCGATCTTTTCCAGCTCTTCGGTGGTGTACTGGTCGCCACAGGCGGCCGATATTTGCGGTGCCAGATCAGCCAGGCCCCAGGCGAAGGTGGTGAAAACGCACAGGCCGGACGAGTCAAAGGCGGCCGTCGCATCCTGAAAGGCTTTGACCAGCTCTGGCTTGCCTTCATGCTCCAGCGGATCAGTCTTGACCGGAATGCCGAGCACTTCAGACGCAATGGTGTAGCCACGCAAATGGCAGCCGCCCCGGTTACTGGTGGCGTAGGCCAGACCGATGCCCTGAATGGCACGTCCGTCGTAGGCCGGGAACTCCTGGCCTTTGCTGGTCATGCTCAGGTCGGGCTGACCGTACTTGGCGGTCAGGCGCTTGGAGCCCTGGCCGATTTCCTTGCCAAAGCCCCGGCTGTAAATGGTCTCCTCGGTCAGAAAAGCCAGCGCTTGCGCAGAGCCAAACGGCGCTTCGATACCGATCTGCTCTTTGGTGAGCACACCCATTTCATACATTTCCATCACCGCGCCGACGGTGGCACCAAAGCTGATCGGGTCAATCCCTTCTTCGTTGCACAGCATGGTGGCGTATTGCAAGGCTTCGAGGTCTTTGACGCCATTGGCAGCGCCCAGCGCCCAGGCCGCTTCGTATTCCAGGCCGCCCGATGCTCCCCAGTACTGGGGCTTGTTGGCGACGGTGAAGTGGCTCTCGTCCATCTTGCTGATGCGCCCGCAGGCGATGGTGCAGCCAAAGCAGGCCTGGTTGGTGACCAATTGCTTTTTGCCATCGGACTTGCGCGGCGTGGCCATGGCTTCGGCCGAGATGTCTTTGGCACTCTCAAATGCGTTGTCGCGGTGATTGCGGGTGGGCAGCGCGCCCATTTCGTTGATCACGTTCATCAGCACCTGGGTGCCATAGGCGGGCAGGCCCTGGCCGGTAACGGCGTTGTCAGCCAAAATTTTCTTCTTCTCGGCAATCGCCTTCATGAAGGCCTTGGGGTTGTGGATATTGCCCACGCCCAAAGTGCCGCGCACGGCAATCGCCTTGAGGTTCTTGCTCCCCATGACCGTGCCCACACCGGAGCGTCCCGCCGCACGGTGCAGGTCATTGACGACGGCGGCGTACAGCACGCCGTTCTCCCCTGCCTTGCCAATGCTTGACACACGCGTGAGCGGGTCTTGCAGGCTTTTCTTGAGCATCTCTTCGGTCTGCCACACGCTCTTGCCCCACAAATGAGCGGCATCGCGCAGCTCCGCAAAATCATCATTGACATAAAGATAAACCGGCTTGTCGCTCTTGCCTTCAAAAATGACCATGTCCCATCCCGCCATCTTGAACTCCGCGCCCCAGTAGCCGCCCGAGTTGGAGCAGGCGATGGCACCGGTGAGCGGGCTTTTGGTGATGACGGTGTAACGACCGCCGGTGGCGGCCATGGTGCCGGTCAGTGGGCCGGTGGCCCAGATGATCTTGTTGGCCGGTGACAAAGGATCAACGGTGGCGTCGACCTCCTCGACCAGGTACTTGGAGCCCAGGCCTCTTGAGCCAATGTAAGCGCGTGCCCATTCCATATTAAGGGGTTCAGACTTGACGGTACCGGCGCTCAAGTTAACGCGAAGAATTTTTCCTGCCCATGACATGATGTGTCTCCTTATGCAGCCGAGGGCTGGTTACCAAGTTTGTCCGCCCACTGCGCCATCTTGCCCAGGCCGGTCCAGTTGGCGTCAATGAAGGTGATGGCGCCGGTGGGGCAGGCGTCGGCACAGGCCGGCTCGCCGCCGCACAGGTCGCACTTTTGCACTTTGCCGGTCTCCTGCACGTAGTTGATGGTGCCGAACGGGCAGGCAATGGTGCAGACCTTGCAACCCACACAGGTAGCTTCGTTAACGACTTTGGCGCCGGTGAGCTTGTCCACGGTGATGGCTTCCACCGGGCATGCATGCAGGCACCAGGCTTCGTCGCACTGGGTGCAGGTGTAGGGCACTTTTTTGCCGGTATGGTGGAAGTCAAAAACCTTGATGCGGGATTTGGCCGTGGCGAAAGTGCCGTAGTTCTCGAAGGAACAGGCCATTTCGCACTGCAGACAGCCGGTGCACTTGTCTGCGTTGATGTGCAACACCTTTTGCATGTGTGTGTCTCCTTGGGGTAGCGGCACTTATAAGATGCCTTGCCTATGAATTGAAATACATAGCCATTGTTCGACCTTCAGCATTCTTCTCGCCTAGGGATAACCCTCGTCACCGGTTGCGGCTATTGAAAATTCTCAAATTGAAACAATTCAGCGCAAAAAAAACCGCCGGACAGAGCGGCGGTTTTTCAGGGGTGCAAAAATTCAGTTAGAGTTTTTTGACGTCATGGCAGGCTGCCCCACACGCATTGGTGTACGGGATGGGCATGGCAGAACCAGGTGCCACGCCTTTCACGCCTACATTGTCTTTGCGCGGCACGTCATAGATATGCGAGCTGATGTCGTTGTTCCAGTAGTTCTTGCCATCCGCAGCTGCCAGACCCTTGCCAAAGCCGGCACCGGTTTGCATCGTCTTGGTGACATGGCAGCTGGCGCAGGTAATCAAGGCCGGATCAACTGTACATTTCGCTTTTTCAACCAGGTGCGTCTTCAGGTCCATGGTGTTGACATGGCAACTGTTGCATGACTCGGATGTTTTGGAATCTGTTTTCATCTGATGTTCAAACTTGGCAGTGCCATGGGCATCGTGGCAATCAGAGCAGGCGACCAACTGCGTGCCGTTACGGTGCTTGCTTGACTTGATGAAGTCGGTGTACTGCTGGTGGTGCGACTTGGAATGCAATCCATCGGCCCAATAGTCGTTCTTGCCGGCATCTTCACGCGTGGTGTATTCATTCAGGAAGACGTTGCGAGAGGTACCCGGCAACATCATCTTGTTGGCCTTGTTGACCGGCTGGTCGTTGTTCAGGTTGCCCTGGGGCCGGCTATGGCATTGCCCACAGATCATCGAAGACCGTTCGGCGGCCAGCTTTTTGGGGTTGACGATGGTAGAGGGCATGTCAACTTCTTTCGCGTTGTTGTGCGCAGAGCCCGGGCCATGGCAGCTTTCGCAACCCATGTTGATTTCGTTGGGCTTGCCGTCGCCATCAATGTCGATCTCACCATTGCGGTCGTTGCTGGCACCGGCAATGTAGTCACCGGCCGCTGTTTTGGTCAACGTGTAGCCGTTGGCATGGCAAGAGGCACATTCTTTGTCGAAAGATTTGGCTTGGGGTGGGTTGGCCAGCAGATTGGTCTTCTCGTCAAAGAACCAGTCGGCGTGGTAATCGCGCCATTCTTTGCGACTGCGGTCTGCAAAGCTGTCATTGCCGAGTTGGTTGAATTGAACAAACGGGAACAGATTGGCACCCACACGCACCAGATAACGCTGCTTGTAAACGCCACCACCATAGGTCATTTCAACCGGATAAACGCGGGCTGGATCCTGCGGATTTTTGACGTTCTCGGCGCGAAACTTCAGCGAGCCGTCCTTGTCCTTGTAGAACGTGGTCGTAAAGCTGACGCTGGCAGCATCAGCCGGGGCCTTGGTGCTGATCAGGTACTTGTCAAAACCTCGCTTGGGGTCATAGCCATGGAACCAGAACTTGGTACCTGCCATGAGCTTGTCCAAGCCTTTGTTGAAGTCAGGGAAGTTAGAAAAATCCTGCAACTTGCTGGGCTTGCCAATCACCGTAATGCCCAGGCGGTGCAGCGTTTTGGTGAAGTGCTTCTGGTCTTCGTGGCATTCAATGCAGGCAGAACTGCCAATGTAGGTCGCACCTGCGGGGGTATTGCCGGATACCTTGATTTTGAGCGGGCCTTTGTTGAGTTCGGCTGTGCTCAAAGCCTTGCGGGACTTGTCGCCCCCCGGCAGATAGGTGTTGTTGGCTGGTTCAACGTAGACAAAATAGTTGCCACCACGCACCAGCGCAAAGCTGAACTCGCCCTTGCCGTTGGTTTTGGCACTTTGGTAATTCGCCCGGTTGGCTGCCAGATTGTCTTCAAGCGGCTCATCGTTTTTAGCGTCTTTCTTGATCTCGATAGGCGTCTTGCCCATGGCCGCCACGTCGGCAGTCGGGATCAGCCAGACCGTTGCATCGGGCACTTTGCGAAAGGTCTCGGCGTTGCCGTCTTCGACCACACCGGTCACCGCCACATCGGGCGACTGTTGGCCGCTCAGCGTACAGCCAAACAGCAGCAAGGTGGACGATAGCGCGAGAGCACCACCCACAATGAACTTCTTCATAATTTTTCCTTTGTAAAGTTCTTGTATATTTTTAACAAGAGGACATCACAAAGCAAAATACATACCAATAAGCAAGAAACTCAAAATGGCGCCAAAAAACACCATTCAGATAACAATGCGCCGAAAATTCAGCGCTAAGCCCATAGACAACAGCGCGCAGTCAGTTTTTTTTCACAAAATTACGACAGCTGTCGCTATTCAGTGACAAAGCCCCAGCGCTTCATTCGCACATAGAGATTCTGGCGTGGAATGCCGCTGCAACGGGCCGCCTCCGACATATTGCCGCCGGCCGCTTCTAGCAAACGCCGCATATAGTTTCGCTCAAACTCTGCACGTGCCTCCTGGTAGGCCAGCGATGGCGATGGCGATGGCGCTGCACTGTCTTGCAGATCAGGCGCGAGTTGGCATTCGCAGCTTGGGCCCAGATGTTTGGCATCGATGATTCCGCCTGGCTCCAAGGCGACCACGCGCTCGATGCAATGCTGAAGCTGGCGGACGTTACCCGGCCAGCGGCAGGCTTCCAGAGCGCGCACCGCTTGCGGCGTGAACGGTCCGCATTGCTTGCCAAACTTGGCGTTGTAACGATCCAGAAAATGCAGCGCCAGGCGGATGATGTCGTCGCCGCGCTCGCGCAAGGGCGGCAGGCCCAGCGCGACCACGTTGATGCGATAGTAGAGATCCTCGCGGAAGCGTCCGGCCTTGACCTCGCCGGCGAGCGGTCGATTTGTGGCGCAGATCAGACGAAAGTCCGTCTTGCGCGGGCTGGTGCTGCCGATGCGGCAGAAGCTGCGGTCTTGCAGCACACGCAACAAGCTGCTTTGCAATTTGGGGCTCATGTCAGCAATCTCATCGAGAAACAGATTGCCGTTGTGCGCCTTCTCGAAATAACCGGGCGTGGCCTGGCTGGCGCCGGTAAACGCGCCCTTCTCGAAACCGAACAACAAGCTCTCCAGCAAGGATTCCGGTAAGCCGCCGCAATTGACCTCCAGGTAGGGCTGGGATGCGCGTTGACTCCAGGCGTGGATGAGCTTGGCCATGACGTCCTTGCCGGTGCCGCTTTCACCCTCTAACAGCACGGTGGTGTCGAGTGCGGCAACCTCGCGAACTTGCCCGAGCAGCCGCTCCATCGCAGGCGACTGCCCAATGACATCGGGCGCACCCGACTCAATTGCAAGGCGCGTGCGCAGGCTGTCTATTTCACGGTAGGCGCTATCGAGTTCGAGCGCCTTGCCTATGACCGCCTCAAGCGCCTCCAGATCTTCAAAGGGCTTGGTCAGGTAGTCGAACAAGCCTTCCCGCACCGCCGCTACCGCATCGCGCACGTCGGCGTGCCCGGTGATCAGAATCGCCACCAGCTTGGGCCGCTGCGCCCGGAACTCGCGCAGCAGGTCGAGCCCTGTGTCCTGAGGCAAGCGCTGATCCATCAGCACCAGATTGAAATCGATGGCCTCAAACAGTTGGCGCGCCACCTCGCCGTTCTCGGCCAGATGCACTTGTGCGCTGTGGCGCATCAGTTGCTCAATGAGTGCGCGGGTGTAGCGGTCGTCGTCGACGACCAGAATCTTGGGTTTCATTATTTTTATTGATCCGATGGGTTCTCTTGCATCAACTGAGCGTCTTGTGGCAACCAAATAGCAAAAATCGTGCCGCATTGAGGGCGGCGGCTCACGCTGACCGTGCCCCGGTGCAACAGTGCCACCTGTTGCACCACCGGCAGGCCCAGCCCGGTTCCATCTTTTCGGGTGGTAAAAAATGGTTGAAATATCCGGTCCATGAGGTCCGGTGCGATGCCGCTGCCCTGGTCTGCCACCGAGAGCCGCCAGCCCAGCACACCGCTGTCAGGGTTCACGGCCGGCTCGAGAACAATGAGGATTTCACCCGCGCCGGCGCTGGCCTGGTCGGCGTTAGTCAGCAAATTGAAGAGTGCATGGCGGATCAGAATCGGGTCGACCGTCAGCATGACCGCCCGCTCAGGCAAACGGATATTCACCGGCGTGCGCCGACTCTCCGTCTGGCGAAATAACAACACCGTCTCATTGACCACCTGAGCCATCGCCGTAGGCTCGCTTTCAAAATTTGACACTTTAGAGAACCGCAGCATCGACTGAATCAACGCGTGGCAATCTTCACCCGCGTGGCCAATCTCCGCCAGCAGTTCGCGCGTGCGCGCCGGGTCATCGGCTTCGCGCGCAGCCAACTGGGCCAGATTGACCACGCCCACCAGGGGGTTGTTGAGCTGGTGGGCGATTTCCCCCACCATGGTGCCCAAGGCAGAGAGCTTTTCAATCTGCAGCATGCGCTGGTGCTCGGTATTGAGGCGCAACAGCTGATGCTCAAGCTCATGCTGGCGCTGGTAGTCACGGTCCAGTCGATCAACGGCGAAATAGTACAAGCCAAGAACACCGCCAGCGGCGAGCAGGCTGAGCAGCGTCATCAACGTGATTGACCGCAGAAACGTGTATTGCAGCGCTGTGATATCGCGCATCACCACCAGATCACCAACCCGGCGTCCGCCCGCGTCGGTCAGCGCGATCATGTTGAGATTGATGATGCGATCGCCTTCGTTAAAATTCTTGCTAGCGCCAGCGCGCAAGGCTTCAAGCACCTTGTCATTGAGCGCATCCGGCAGCGAGTTCGTCGTCTGCGCCACAGTCACATAAGCATTAAACCGGCTCCATTGGCCCTGTCGATTGAGCAGCGTCAAACCGTGCCGCCATTGTTGCTCAGACATGAAGCGCTTGTCGACCAGCACAAACAAGTCCACCGACAGGTTCTCATGAACGTCCTGCACAATATGCTCGATCTCTTTACCGAGTTCGACGTAGCCCTGCGTTCGGCCGCTCTCGAGCCAGGGCATCACGGTGCGCAAAGTCAAGGTACCGAGCGGACCCAGCTCAAGGCCGCTGACCGGTCGAGCCCGGTCTCTGGCCAGCGTCGTGGTGCTTCGGTCGATCAAATCGCCATACTCTGCGGGACTGTGCAAACGCAGCAGATTGACGAGGTCCGGTCGGTCGAAATAAAAGTGGGTGATGCGATGCTCAGATCCTAAGGTTTCAAACAACGGCCCGGTCTCGCGCATCAAGGCCGCTCGATCAAGACCCGCCAGAGCCGCCCCGACCGCCTGGTTGTCCCTCAGCGTGCGCAAGACGGCGCGCATCAGATTGGCGTCCTTCTCCAGATTTCGATCAAGCAATTTTTGAACGGACGCCATGCGTTCAGCAAGATCGCCGTCACGCACCCCCCGCTCCAAGAGGTACACCGTGGTGATGAAGGCAACCAGGAGCACGGCGAGCACCACCGCCAATGGCCAGATCAAGGTGGCCTGGACGCGTCGGGGCGTGGCGCTGGAGACAATTTTTTTCACGCCTCAAAGTGTGCCCGAGTCTTGACCGGTTTCTGGACAAAACTTCAAGAACGTCAAAATGAGATAAATTCGGTCACTTGCTAAAAATCATGAATGCGACCTCTCTTTCTGCGGCAATCAGCAGCACCAACACTCGACCAGCACTGCGCCTGGCCGGCATTGCACAAGCCCGGCGTACGGTGTTGCTGGACTCAGGCGCAGCGCTGGCAGGCTCGCTTGCCCCCGAGGTTGAACGCTCCTGGCAGCGCTGCCTGAGTTGGGGCCTGCGCCCGCTCGACCCCATCAGCTTTGCAGAGGTATCGACACAGCAAATGCGGCGTACCTTGGACGCCAACCAGCGCTTGGTACAGAGTGCCAAACCGGTTCTGGAGAAACTGGGGCGCGCGATCCTGAACACACGCTACTTTGCCGTTCTGACCAACAGCGCGGGCGTGGTGGTGGACGTGAGCGGCCCGATTGACCGCTCCGACCCGCGCGCGCATCTGATCACCCGCATTGGCGCGGACCTGTCCGAACGCAGCATCGGAACTACAGCGATTGGCACCGCCTTGAGCGAGCTTGCGCCGGTCTGGCTGCACCGGGGTGAGCATTTTTTTGATGCCACCTCGGCCTACAGCTGCGCCGGTGCCCCGCTGTTTGGGCCGGACGGTGCTTGCGTCGGGATGCTTGATGTCACCGGCATCGACGCAGTGGAACGCCCTGAACTCAAACACCTCGTGACCCAGTTCGCCAGCAAAATCGAAAGTGCCCTGCTGCTGAGTCAAGCGCACCGTCTGTTGCTGCGGCTGAACTGGCCCGGCACCGCGCTGGGCAACGATGGCGATGGCATGGTGTGTCTGGATCGCGACGGCTGGGTGACCGGGGCAAATTCTGCGGCTCGCCAGATGGTGCCCTCTCTCAGCGTGGCCGGGCCGCTGGGCGTGCCAGCGCGGCTGCATGTGAGCGAGGTCTTTGGCATTGCCTTCGAGATGCTGTTTGATGCCGCACGCCGCCCGAACACCACGCTTGACATCCCCTTGTGGACCGGGCTCACGCTCCAGGTTCTGCCGATCGAGCGCGCGCATGAAACCATGCCAGTGGCAGCCAACCCGGGAACCCGGCGCGCAGAGAACTTATCCTTGCGCGACATTGAGGATGCATTGATTTACAAGACCGTGAGCGATGCGCGTGGCAACGTGGCCGAAGCTGCCCGGCTCTTGGGCATCAGCCGCGCCACGGTGTACCGCAAGATTGGCAAGCGGCACTAGGGCGCAGTCAGGTCCCGCGCCGCCACCGGCTGCCAGCCAGACAGGGTCAAACCAGGGCCAGGACGACCGCATTTTCTTCCAGCAAAGCCCGCACCTTGCTGCCCGCGCGCAAACGGTTGGGGTGCTTGGCAAAGCCCACCAACTGCAGGGCTCCCGGCAGGGTCATGACCACCTCATCGCGCAGCAACCCGCGTGAAAGACGCGACACTTTGCCAGAGATCGCGTTGGTAGAGTCAACTGCAGACAGCGAGTTCGCCGCGGAGCGGGCCGTGGCTGCGTCAGGCCGGGTCTCGGTGTCGGCACTGATTCGCAGTGCTGTCGCCTTGCACAGCGCCAGCACCGCCAGACCCGGCTGCAAGCCCAGCAACTCGGCGCTCTCGCGGGTAATGGATGCCGTGATCTGCCCGCCGTGCGGCAAAGTCAAGCCAACACGCACCATCGGATCGTTGGGTGTGGACGTCATCAACAGCGCCACCCGACACGGCAAGTTGTTGCGCATGCTGGTGCGCAGGCCCGCGCCCGGCAAGGCTTGCGCCACGCCACCGCTAAAGCGCGCCAGCACATCGCGGCGCGCGGCGTCCATCTGGCGGGCGGCGTCGAGCAACTGCTCGCCCGCTGGCGTCAGTTGCGCACCTCCTCCGCCAGCCCCGCCCACCGCCCGGTCCACCAGGACCACACCGGCCAGATTGGTCAAGGTATGCACTGCTTGCCAGGCGGCTTTGTAACTCACACTGGCCCGGCGCGCCGCCTCGGAAATCGAACCTGTGGCGCCGATCAGGCGCAGGATGTCCATGCGCTTGTCGGTGGGCTCGTGGCTTAAGGCATCAATTGAAAAAACGCTTTTGCTCATGCTCCGCATTGTGCCGCTGGAAAACAGCCAACCGGGGCAAGACAAATCTCCATTACACTTTCGTTATCCATTTTTGGAATAGCGAATGTTTTCAATCCCACCAAAACGCAGCACGCACGTGAAAAATACTGGAACCCGCTGGTGCACCGCAGCCGCCATCGCCCTCACCACCCTGAGCCACGCGGCACAGGCCGAAACCGCCCGCGTGGCCGCCGCTGCCGACTTGCGCTATGCCTTCGCGGAGCTTCAACCGCTGTTTGAGAAAGCCCACCCCGCGCACAAGCTGGAACTGATTCTGGGCTCGTCGGGCAAGTTCATGCAACAGCTGGAAAACGGCGCTCCTTTTGACATTTTCTTTTCCGCCGATGTGACTTTGCCGAAAAAATTGGTGGCCAGCGGCAAAGCCGTAGCCCCGGTGACGACCTATGCTTTTGGCCGCATCGTGCTGTGGAGCGCGAAGGTTGATGCCACTGAACTCACGCTGCAAGACCTGGACAAACCAGAATTTCGCAAAATTGCCATAGCCGAACCCAAGCACGCTCCCTACGGCGCGCGCGCCAAAGAAGCGCTGGAGCACGCCGGCATGTGGACCAAGGTCGAGCCGAAACTGGTGTTTGGAGAAAATATCTCGCACACAGCCCAGCTTATCGACAAGCAGGCCGCCGAAATCGGCATCATCGCCCAGTCGCTGGCGGTGAACGAGGCGCTCAAATCCAAGGGCGGCTACTACCTGATTCCGTCCGAATTCCATCAACCGCTGGAGCAGGCCTATGCCGTGACCACGTATGGCCGGAACAATGCGGCCGCCAAGGCCTTCGCCAAGTTCATGCGCACGCCTGAGGCACGCAAGGTGATGACACGCTACGGCCTTGCGCTGCCAGGCGAAACACCTCAGTAGGCCCACGGCCCCCAGAAACTTTGAGTACAACATGAGCCCCTTGACCCCCGGTGAATGGCAAGCTATCTGGCTCACCGCCAAACTGGCTGGCTTGACCACCTTCATCTTGCTGCTGATTTCAGCCCCCTTGGCCTGGTGGCTGGCACATTCCAAAAGCCGCATGAGCAACCTGGCCGCCGCACTGGTGTCACTACCGCTGGTGCTGCCACCCACTGTGATCGGCTTTTATTTGCTGCTGGTACTGGGGCCGCAAGGCGCGGTGGGCGGCACGCTCGAAGCGCTTGGGCTGCACCACCTGGCCTTCAGCTTCTGGGGCATTTTGATTGGCTCGTTGATCTATTCGCTGCCCTTTGCGGTGCAACCGCTGCGCGAAGCCTTTGCCGGCATCGACCTGCGCTTGCTCGATGCCGCTGCCACCCTGCGCGCCGGACCAATGGACCGCTTTTTCAGCGTGGTGCTACCGCTTTCGCGCAGCGGAATCCTGACCGCCGTGGTCATCACCTTCGCGCACACGGTGGGCGAATTTGGCGTGATCGCCATGCTGGGCGGCAGCATTGCGGGCGAGACCAAAGTGGTGTCTATCGCTATTTACGACTACACGCAGGCACTGGAATATGGCGCGGCGCACCGGCTTTCGGCCATTCTGTTGGCATTCTCGTTCGCGACGCTGCTCTTGTTTTATGCCATCAACCAGCGGGTGATGAGCCCGCTCAAGCCGCGTTGACCCCGCGTCCTGATCCTATGTACTCTCACGATGATTGAAGGCAACCTCAGCCTCAAAAAGGGCAATTTCGAACTGCAAAGCGGTCCATTTGCGTTCCCAGCCCAGGGCGTCAGCGTGCTGTTTGGCCGCTCAGGCTCGGGCAAAAGTACGCTGCTGCGGGCGCTGGCCGGGCTCGACAAAGACACCCGTGGCACGCTGGCGTTCAAGGGCGAAAGCTGGCAAAACCAGACTTGGCAACGACCCACCACCCAGCGTCACATTGGCTTTGTATTTCAGGACGCGGCGCTGTTTCCGCACCTGAGCGTACGCGGCAATCTGGCCTATGCCGCTCGGCGCGCGCCGCTGAATCGGACTAAAACTGCTTTTGAATCAATAGCTGCTGTCGCCCGTCGGATGGGGGTAGTCGCACTTCTAGAGCAAGCTGTAACGACTTTATCGGGTGGCGAGCGCCAGCGCGTGGCGATTGCGCGCGCGCTCTTGTCGCAACCACGCCTGCTGTGCATGGATGAGCCTTTGAGCGCGCTGGACTGGGCTGCCCGCGCCGAACTGTTGGCACTGATTGATGCTCTGGCCAAAGAGACGGGTATTCCGGTGCTGTACATCACCCACTCCCCGCTCGAAGTTGAGCGCCTGGCCGACCGCGTCATCCTCATGGCCGACGGGCGTATCGAACGCATCGAGAGTCTGCGTGAAGCCCTGGCACGGCCCGACTCAGCGCTGTTTGACGAAGAAGGCCCTGTCAGCGTGCTGCACGGTACCTTGGGCGCGCCCGATGCGAACGGTTTAACCGCCTTTGGCAACGATAGCTTGCGTCTGCGCCTGAGCCTGCCCCCAACGGCCACCCCGTCGGCCACGCGGCTGCGCGTGCTGGCGCGCGACGTGAGCCTGGCGACCGTGCAGCCCCGCGGCCTGAGCATACTGAACCAGTTACCCGTCATGCTCACCGCGATTCACCCCCGCAGCGCAGGCCGCGTCACGGTGGCATGCCAACTGGCCGATGGCCAAACCCTGCTGGCTGAAATCACCGGTTATTCGTGTCAGGCACTGGCCTTGACGCCAGGCATGCAGGCATTTGCCCTCATCAAATCCGTCGCGCTGATGGAATAGGCGCTGACACGACAACTCAAATCAGCCCCGTGTCGAGGCCTGAAATACTATGCAATCAATAGCTACTCACGCATATAAATCGCGGGCTACAGGCCAAAAACATATAAATTTTGAGTCACGCCTCAAAATTCACGATTCGCTCTCGCCAAGCCACTTCTGGATGCGTGGCGGCTCATAGCTGGCAAAGCGATCAAGCAGCGCCGCCGGTTCTTGCTCCACCATCAATACAGAGCGGTGCTGCGGCTTGAGGAACTGCTCTGCAGCGGCATGGTCCAGAAACGTCGTTAGCGCATCAAAGTAACCCGCCACGTTCAGCAAGCCACATGGTTTGGCGTGGATGCCAAGCTGGGACCAGGTCCATATCTCAAAAATTTCCTCAAACGTGCCGATGCCACCGGGCATGGCGATGAAGCCATCAGACAACTCGGCCATCAAAGTCTTGCGCTCGTGCATCGATTGGGTGATGTGCAGCTCGGTCAGGTTTTTATGCGCCACTTCTTTGCGTGCCAGGGCCTGCGGGATCACGCCCACAGCCCGCCCGCCAAGTTGCAGCACGGTGTCGGCAATCAGCCCCATCAGGCCAATGCTGGCCCCGCCGTACACCAGGCCCAAATTCCGATCCACCAGCGCGTGGGCCAAGGCGCGCGCACCATCGGCATAGGCCGCAAGCCGCCCCGGGCTGGAGCCGCAGTAGACGCAAATATTGTTCATGCCACGCGCTTGAGCACCTCGGCCACGCAGCGTTCAATGCCAATGAACACATCGCTCAACTTAGCGTCGTCAAACATGTAGGCCGGCGTGGTGATGAGCTTGTGGGCTTCATCGATCACGATCTCGCGCGCATTGGGCGTGTTCTGGTTCTTCTGGCCGAGCTGTGTCAATGCGGTGGCGCAGCCGGCATCGTTGCCCAGCGTCATGGCCGCACTGTCCATGGCCCGACTCAGCGTCAGCGCGACCAGTGCCGGCGCAATGCAAATCGCACCGACCGGCTTTTTGGCATCAAAAAAGCCGCGCACAAAAGCCGCCACGTCCGGGCGCACGTCGGCATCCGCACCCTTGAAGGCAAACGAGCAATGGTTTTTGGCGACACCGTAGCCCCCCGGCATCACCAGCGCGTCATAGTCCTGCACCTTGGCCTTGGCCAGATCCAGACACTGGCCCAGACGCGCGATGCGACTGGACTCTTCCAGGATATTGCGCTGCGCACCGGCCACGGGCTCACCGGTGATGTGGTTGATCACATGAAACTGCGGCGCATCAGGTGCAATGCACTGAAAGGCTGCGCCGTGCTGGTCCAGCGCCAGCAAGGTCAGCACCGCCTCGCGCACTTCAGAGCCATCAAGGTGGCCGCAGCCTGCCAGCAAAACAGCGATTTTCGGGATCTTTGACATCAGGTTCTCCAGTAGTTTGAAATGATTATCCTGCGCACGCCATCGACTTCACAAGAGCTGGCTTGTCAGCGGGGCGAATCGAGGCGCAGGCGGTCACAATATTGAGCTCAGCCACCCAACTCCATGGTTCCCGCTTCATGCCCACCGCTTCAGTGAAAACACAAGACCCCCAGCCGCCGCCCACCTCGGTGCTGTCACTCTCCATTCCCGTCGCGATGGGCTATGTACCCCTGGGCATGGTGTTTGGATTCTTGTTTGTGCAAGCGGGCGCCGCGTGGTGGCTGGCGCTGCTGACCAGCGTCTTCGTCTATGCCGGCGCCGCGCAATTCATGATGATTCCGATGCTTGGCCTGGGCTTGCCGGTCGCCTCCATAGCGCTGGCCACACTGGTAGTTAACTTGCGCCATGTGTTCTACGGCCTGTCGCTGCTGGACAAACTGCCCGCCAAACCCTGGGCACGTTGGTACCTGGTGTTTGCGCTGACGGACGAGACCTACTCGGTGCTCACCATCTTGCCCAGCGGCACCAGCACCGGCCAGATGGTGGCGCTGGCACTGTTGAACCAGGGCTGGTGGGTACTGGGCACGTTGCTGGGGGCATTGATTGGCACGCAAGCCCAAGTGCCGCTGGTGGGACTGGACTTTGCGCTGGCCGCCCTGTTTGCGGTGCTGGCGGTGGAGCAGTGGCGCAGCGCCGACTCCAGTGCAGCGCTGTGGGTCGCGCTGCTGAGCTACGCTGCTGCCCAAGCCGTGCTGCCGCAACAGGCGCTGCTGATCGCCATCGCGTTGAGCGTGCTGGTCGGGCTGTTCTGGCCCCCATCTGCACCCAAAGAGGTGGCGCCTTGATCGACACAACTTACGCGCTGGGTGTGCTGGCGGCGATGGCCATCGTCACCTTCGGCCTGCGCGCCCTGCCCTTTCTAGCGGCGCGCTGGCTGCAAAGCCATCCGTTGGTGCAACGACTGGGGCGTTTTTTGCCGCTGGCCATCATGGCGCTGTTGCTGTTGCACACACTGGTCGGCAGTGCCCGCCAAAATCCGACGGGGCCGTGGGCCGAACTCGTGGCGGTCGCCACCGTGCTGGCGCTGCAATGGTGGCGCCGGCAGGCACTCTTGAGCATCTTGGCAGGCACGGCGCTGTATGTGCTGCTGCGCAACCCGGGACTGCTGACTTAAAGCACTACACCTATGCAAACGCCCTACCCCACACCAACTGCCGCCACCTTGCTTGACGCCGCCCAGACGGCAAAGCGCCTACCCTACCCGCTGCTGGTCAGAGAGTTGGCATTGCTTCTCGCTGACCTTTCGGTGCAGGTGCCCGCGCGCCTGGTGCAGCCGCTGCCCGGCGGCGCTCGCCTGTTGATCATGCCCGCGCTTGATGCCCATACGGCTATCACCAAGCTCATCACCTTCACACCCGCCAACGCGGGGCGAGGCCTGGCGACGATTCAGGGCGATGTGGTGGTTTTTGACGTGGCAACGGGCCAGCGCCAGTTGATTCTGGATGGCCCCACGGTGACGGCGCGGCGCACCGCCGCTGTGTCCTTGCTGGCGGCCCAGCGGCTCGCGCCCAACACCTTTGGGCCGCTGCTGATTGTGGGCGCAGGCGTACAAGGCCGGGCCCATCTGGACGCCTTTGCCGAAGGCTTGGGCGTCAAGCAAGTCGTGATTGCCTCCGGCAGCGCCGCCAGTGCGAACGCGCTGGCCGCCCACGCGCAATCGCTGGGCCTGCAAGCGCGCGTGGTCACGAACGCCGATGCAGCGCTGGGCGAGTGCCCGCTGGTCGTTACCTGCACACCGGCCAGCACCGTGGTGCTTAGCGCCTTGCCGCGCAGCGACGCCTTCATTGCCGCCGTGGGCGCGTTCACGCCCCATATGGTGGAGTTGGGGCCAGAGTTGTGCCGCTATGTGGCCGAGCATGGCACGCTGGTGGTAGACACGGTCGATGCCGCACATGAGGCTGGCGACCTGCTGCAGGCCGGGCTTGATGTGACCCGCTTTGCCAGTCTGGCTGATGTGATTCGATCTGAGGCCTTTGTGGTGAAGGGGCCGGTGCTGTTCAAGAGTTGCGGCTGGGCCGGCTGGGACCTGGCCGCTGCACGGGCGGCGCTGGCCTTCTCGTCATAGGCGGCAGCGCGTTCTACCCCTCAACGTGTGCAAGCTGCATTCATTTAGCCGCATTCGGGAAAAACAGCGGCTCGCCCGCAATTTTGTAGCCGGCAATCACCCCCTGACCCGCAGGTGAGACCAGCCAGTCAATGAACTTCTGGCCGTCTAGCGCCCTCACATGCGGGTGTTTCGCGGGGTTGACCAGCATCACGCCGTATTGGTTGAACAAGCGTTTATCGCCTTCCACCAGCGCCTTGAGCTCGCCGCGATTCTTGAAATTGAGCCAGGTGCCTCGGTCGGTCAACGCATAGGCATTGGTACTGGAGGCCATGTTGAGCGCCGGGCCCATGCCGCAACCGCAAGATTTGTAGCCGCCGCCTTGCTTGTCGGCCAGCTCGGCCATTTTCCAGAAGCGCAGTTCCGCCGCGTGGGTGCCGCTCTTGTCGCCGCGCGAGATGAAGGCACCATTGGCCGCCGACAATTTCTTGAGCGCTTGCACCACATCGCTGCCCTTGACGTTAACGGGGTCACTGGCCGGGCCTACGAGCATAAAGTCGTTGTACATGACTTCCAGGCGCTTGACGGCAAAGCCCTCGGCGATCATCTTTTCTTCGGCGACCTTGTCATGCACAAACAGCACATCGGCGTCGCCGCGGTAGCCCATGTCAATGGCCTGACCTGTGCCCAGGGCCACCACTTTCACGTCGATGCCCCTGGCTTTTTTGAACTCGGGCAACAGGTACGCAAACAGACCCGATTGCTCGGTCGAAGTGGTGGAGGCCACCACGATGGACTGCGCCTGGACGCTCGCTGGCAGCACCAAAAAAGCTATACTAATAATAGCTGCTCGCGCATATTCCATAAGGGCTAGAGGCCTAAAACACCTAAATTTTCGCCTATTTTTCACACCAACTCACCCTTGACAAACAAATGCGCTGCCGGGTACTGCTGCTGCAGCAAGGGTCCACCAAAAAAATCCTGCACCGGCAAATCAGCCAGCACCCGCCCCTGCTCCAGGTAAATCACCCGGCTCGCCAGCCGCTTGACCTGGCCCAGGTTGTGGCTGGCAAAAACCAGCGTCATGGCGTGCGTCCCGCTGGCAAACTCGTCGATCAGCGCCTCCACCTCGCGCTTGGCGTGCGGGTCCAGACTGGCGGTGGGCTCGTCAAGCAGCAACACCTGCGGCTGCAATGCCCAGGCGCGTGCCATGGCCACGCGCTGCTGCTGCCCGCCCGAGAGCTGGCGCGCGTTGCGCTGCGCCAATTCACTCAACCCGACCCGCGCCAACGCCGACAGGGCCAATGCCTTGGCCTGGCCCCACGGCGTGCCGCGCAACCACAAGCCCAACGCAATATTGGCCTGCACCGTCAAACGCAGCAGGTGGGGTTTTTGAAACAGCATGGCTTGGCGCAGTGCCGGATCAACGGTGATTTGCCCGGCGCTGGGCGCTGCCAGCTTGTGCAACAGCCGCAACAGTGTGCTCTTGCCGCAGCCGTTGGACCCCACCAGTGCCACCCGCTCACCGCGTGCCACCGATAGCGTCACCTCGGACAATGCACGCACCGGTGAGGCAGCACGGCCAAAATGCACGCTCGCGCCCGAGAGCTCAAACACAGGGCGCAGCGCGGGCGCGGCACAGCCAGGGTCGAAGCCATTCATGCGCAAGCTCCGGGCGTGAGCGCGTCCGCTGCGCGGGCCGCCACCGGGGCTGTGCCCGGCGCATGGCTGCCCGCGTCGCTCTCCAAGCGCTCACGCCAGCGCCGCAGCAGCGCGACCACCCCGTTGAGCAGCAGCACGACACCGAGCAGAATCAGACCCAGACCCAGCGCCAGTGGCAAGTCCCCTTTGCTGGTTTCCAGCGCGATGGCCGTCGTCATGACACGGGTAAAGCCATCAATGTTGCCACCCACAATCATCACCGCGCCCACCTCAGAGACGGCCCGGCCAAAGGAGGCGATGAGCACCGTGAGTAGGGCATAGCGCTCGTCCCAGGCGAGCAGCAGGCTGCGCGTCAAGGGGCGCGCGCCCAGCGACTGCAATTGTTCGCCGTGCAAGCTTTGGGCATCTTCAACCGCCTGGCACGTCAAGGCGGTGACGATTGGCAGCACCAGCACCGCTTGCGCCAGCACCATCGCCTTGAAGCTGAACAACCAGCCCAGATAACCCAGTGGCCCGGTACGCGACAACAGCAAATAAATGACCAGGCCCACCACGACCGAAGGCACCGCCAGAAAGGTGTTCAACAGCGTCAGCACAGCGCCGCGACCGGCAAAACGCGCCACACCCAACCAGGCACCCAAAACCAGGCCCAAGGCGCACGCCATGGCGCAAGCGCTGGCACTCACCGCCAGAGAGCGCCCCACAATGGCCAGCAATCCAGCGTCCATGGCGGTGATGAGTTGCAGCGCGGTGGCGGCGCTTTCGGAAAAAGAAGTCACGGTCGGGTTTTCAAGTGGTCGCACGAAGAGCTGCGGGCAGCAGGGACAAGTTGCGGTATCGTATCCACCGATCCAATTCCTGGCGATATGAACCACTGTGCATAGGCTCCAACTCCACTACTCCCTCTCACGCACAAGCAGCCCGGCGCAGGTGCGTAACCCCTTGATTGATTTGCTGCAGGCCGTCAGCAGCCAGGGCTCCATTTCGGCTGGCGCACGTGCGCTCGGATTGAGTTACCGCCACGTCTGGGGCGAACTCAAGCGCTGGGAGAATGAACTGGGCCATGAACTGGTGCTTTGGGAGAAAGGCCAAAGCGCACGCTTGAGCGACTTTGGAAACAAACTCATGTGGGCCGAACGCCAGGCGCAGGCCAGGCTGGCACCGCAAATTGAAGCGCTGCGTGCCGAGCTTGAGCGCAGCTACGCACTGGCTTTTGATGACCGGGTTCAGGTGGTTACGCTGTATGCCAGCCACGACGCTGCCTTGTCAAACCTGCGCGAGTTTGCCCTGCAAGCCGGAGGTCAAACCCAATCAATTTCGATAGCTACTCACGCTGGTTCGACGAGGGCTGCAGCCCTAAAAGGCTCAAAAACTGTCGACAAAACCAGCCAGCCAACCCAGCGCCTGCATCTGGACATCCGCTTCACCGGCAGCGTCGACGCGATCCGCGCGCTCAATGAAGGTCGCTGCGTGATGGCAGGCTTTCATACGCTGGCGGGCACCGGCAAAAAATCGCTGACTGCGCGCACTTACAAGCCGCTGTTGCAGCCGGGTCAGCACAAGATCATCGGTTTTGCGCAGCGCACGCAAGGGTTGTTAGTAGCACGAGGCAACCCGCTCGGCTTGCACAGCCTGCAAGACCTTGTCACCCGGGCGGCCCACTTTGCCAACCGCAGCCTGGGTTCCGGCACGCGTGTGGTGCTGGACGAATTGCTCGCGCAGTGCGGCGTGGCCGGTGCCGACATCCAAGGCTACCAGCGCACCGAGCCCTCGCATGCCGCAGTCGCCCAAGCCGTGGCTGCGGGTCAGTGCGATGCCGGTCTGGGCATCGCCGCCGCGGCGCAGCACGCTGGGCTGGACTTTGTACCGCTGGCCGAGGAACGCTACCACCTGGTGTGCCTCAAGTCAGCGCTGGGTCAACCGGGCATTGAAGGCCTGCTGCAGCTGCTGCAAACGCCCGCATGGCAAGGCGCTATCACCCAAATTCCTGGCTACTCGGCGGCCCAAAGCGGCGAGGTGCTCTCCATGCGCCAAGTCTTGCCGTGGTGGGACTTTGCGCGATAAAAGCGCCTTTAGAATCAAGCGCAATTATCAGCGTTTACCCTTAGAAAAAAGAGACGGCGACGTCAGGTTTTTTTCAGTTTCAACGGGGTAACCTTGCATCAGTAAATCAAGGCTGATTGGCGCGTGCCTTCGGGCGTGCGCGGCGGCTTGACCACGACAGTTATCAAGAGATGGAGACAACATGACACCCTTAATTTCCCTGTCCCGGCTGATCGACAAGATCACCACCGGGGTCGGCAGAGTCAGCATGTGGCTGATCCTGGCCTGCACGGTTATCAGCGCTGGCAACGCCATCGTGCGCAAGATGTTCAACGTCAGTTCCAACGGGCTGCTTGAAATCCAGTGGTACCTGTTTGCAGCGATCTTCTTGATGGGTGCGGGTTACGGCTTCTTGAACAATTCACATGTGCGCATTGACTTCATTGCCTCCCGGTTGACCGCGCGTACCCGCAACTGGATCGACGTGGTCGGCATCGTCGCCGTGCTGTTCCCGTTTTGCCTGCTCTCCATCATGTTGAGCTGGCCACTGTTCACCAACGCGCTGGCCTCCGGTGAAATGTCGCAAAACGCGGGTGGTTTGATCCGTTGGCCGGTCTATGCGCTGATCCCGCTGGGCTTTGCCCTTCTGGCGATGCAAGGGGTCTCGGAGTTGATCAAGCGCATCGCTTTTCTGAAAGGCAAGGGGCCAGACGTGCTGTCGCACGAGACCTACAAGTCAGATGAAGAAATCCACCTCGAAGAACTCGCGGCAATCGCCGCACGCAAACTGGCGCAGGGCAACTAAATGCAAACCACTTTTTTGGCACAGCAATTTGTGCCGCTCATGTTCTGCGGCCTGTTTGTTTTTCTCCTGAGCGGCTTTCCGGTGGCGTTTGCGCTGGCAGCTACCGGCCTGGGCTTTGGCTTCATTGGCATGGAAGCGGGTATCTTCCCGGCGTCGCTATTTCAGGCGCTGCCGCTGCGCATCTTTGGCATCATGCAGAACGACACGCTGCTGGCAATTCCCTTCTTCACGTTCATGGGGATTATTCTGGAACGCTCGGGCATGGCCGAAGATTTATTGGAAACGGTAGGCCAGGTATTTGGCCCGCTGCGCGGCGGTCTGGCGATTGCCGTGATTCTAGTCGGCGCACTGCTGGCCGCCACCACCGGCGTTGTTGCCGCGGCGGTGATCTCCATGGGCCTGATCTCGCTGCCCATCATGCTGCGCTATGGCTACAGCCGGGTGATTGCCACCGGGGCCATCACGGCCTCGGGCACGCTGGCGCAGGCGATACCGCCGTCGCTCGTCCTGATCGTGCTGGCTGACCAATTGGGCCGTTCCGTCGGCGACATGTATGCGGGCGCCCTGGTTCCTGGCCTGCTGCTGGTCGGGGTGTATTTGCTGTTCATCGTTCTTGTGGCACTGTTCAAACCGGCCCTGGTGCCCGCTCTGCCGCTTGAAGCCCGCATTTACCGCGAAACCAATGGCAATTCCGGCCACAAATCACTGTTGGTGTTGGTCCTGATTTGCGTCGCTGTCGGTTGGGGCTGGAGCCAGGTGCATGACCAGTTGATGACACAATGGCTGGAACGCTCACTACCGTCGGCCGGTGACGAGATCGTCATCATGTCCCTGACACTCGCCTCCATCACCGGCCTGGTGCTGGCCATCTTCAATCGCATCAGTAAATTGAGTCTGCTGTCGCGGCTGGCCGAGCAGGTCACGTTTGTTCTGATGCCACCGCTGATCCTGATATTTTTGGTGCTCGGCACCATTTTTCTCGGTGTGGCCACACCCACCGAAGGCGGTGCCATGGGCGCTCTAGGTGCCTTGATCCTGGCCATCGGCAAAAGGCGCTTGTCCATGCCGCTGCTCAAGCAGGCACTGGAAAACACCGCCAAGCTGGCCACGTTCGTGATGTTCATCCTGATTGGCTCAACCGTTTTTAGCTTTACCTTCAACTCGGCCGATGGGCATATCTGGGTTGAGCACTTGTTCACCAACATGCCAGGCGGCGGTTGGGGCTTTTTGATTGTGGTGAATCTGCTGGTGTTTTTTCTGGGCATGTTCATCGATTTCTTCGAGATCGCGTTCATCGTCATCCCGCTGCTCGCGCCCGTAGCAGAAAAGATTTTGCCCGGCCTGGTGCCCGGCATGACGCCAGATGCCGCCATGATCTGGTTCGGCGTGATGATCGCCATGAACCTGCAAACCTCGTTCCTGACGCCGCCTTTTGGCTTTGCCCTGTTTTACCTGCGCAGCGTCGCCGCCAGAAGCGACTACAAAGACCGCATCACAGGTCAAACCATCAAGGCCGTCACGACCACGGAGATTTATAAGGGCTCAGTCGCCTTTATTGGCATGCTCATCATCATGCTGGTTGCCATTATGGTTTTCCCGAAGCTGGTTGTTGGCGATATGAGCAATGACAAAGGCCTGAGCAAGGCGGCCGTCATGGACCTGCTGCAAACGCAAATGGACGACGCCTGGACCGAGCCAGCGCCGCCTGCCGATGCCGGCCAACCGGCCGACAGTTTGCCTCCAGCCCTTGAGGCCCCGCAGACACCCACGCAAGACGTTGACCCGATGAAGGCCATAGAAGACGCCCTCGCCCGAGACGCCGAGAAGGCCAAGCCCTGAGGAGCATGAATTTTAAAATGCGTGAAGAAGCCGCCGATCCTGCGGCTTTGCGGGCCCTTAGTCTCTAACCAGAAATGACCTTTAGACACAAAAAAGCCCCGGCTCCACTGGGGAACAAGGGCTTCTAGGGGGGGGTTACTGACACGGTTGGCGACCGTTGAAACCCTGTATCTGGCGGAGCAGGGGGGATTCGAACCCCCGGAGGGTTTGACCCCTCGTACGCTTTCCAGGCGTATGACTTAAACCACTCATCCACCGCTCCTGAGACTCGAATTTTAACCGAGCAAACTCTGATTTACGCTGCGTCAGTGAAAGGGCCAAGAAAAAAGCCATCCGAAGATGGCCTTTTCAGCGAGAGAGGCAGATCAGATCAGTTCAGGGCAGCCTTGGCACCACCCTTGTAGGTGTAGATGGTCATGGCGGGATTCTTCAACTCGCCATTGGGCTCAAACTGCACATTGGTCGTAATGCCCTTGTAGTTGGACTCAGCCAACTTGGCCAGGTAGACCTTGGGGTCTGCACTGCCAGCACGTTTCATGGCATCAACGATCACATTGACGGCATCGTAGACGTAGGGGCTGTAGACTTGAAACTGGCCAGGGTACTTGGCATCGTAACGGGCCTTCCAGGCCACACCACCGGGCATTTTGGCCAGTGAGGCACCGCCTTCAGCGCAAATGACGTGTTCAAGTGTTTTGGCACCGGCGGCTTGCTTGATCAAATCCTGGGTGCAAATGCCATCGCCGCCAAAGTATTTGACATTGTTGAGGCCAAGTTGCTCCATCTGGCGCAGCATAGGGCCCGCTTGGGCGTCCATGCCACCATAAAACACGCCATCCGGGTTCTTCCCCTTGATGGCCGTCAGGATCGCCATGAAGTCAACCGACTTGTCGGTGGTGAACTGTTCATCGACGATGGTGATGCCCTTGGATGCCGCTGTTTTCTTGAAAATATCGGCCACGCCCTGGCCATAGGCGGTACGGTCGTCAATGATGGCAACGCGCTTGAGCTTCAAGGTATCAGCCGCGTAAAAAGCCAGACCTGCGCCGAGCGCGTTGTCATTGGCCAGCAGGCGGAAAGTTGTCTTGTAGCCCGGCTTGGTCAGGCTGGGGTTGGTCGCCGATGGCGTGACCATGGGAATGCCGCAGTCATGGTAAATCTTAGAGGCCGGAATCGTGGTGCCGGAGTTGAGGTGACCCACGACGCCGTTTACTTTGGCATCGCACAGTTTTTGTGCTACCGCAGTGCCCTGCTTGGGATCGGCTGCATCATCTTCAGCCACCAGTTGCAGCTTGACTTTCTTGCCGCCGATCATCACACCAGCGGCGTTCAGATCGGCAATGGCCATAAGGGCACCATTTTCATTGTCGCGGCCGTAAGTTGCCTGAGCACCAGAAATTGGCGCAACGTGGCCGATCTTGACGACCATGTCCTGCGCCATGGCAACACCAGCGGCAGCGGCAATTGCAGCCAGCACAGTAATTTTCAATTTCATTTGCATTGACAACTCCATAATTAATAAAAAGTGAATGAAAAACTCGACACCCGCCACGATAGCGCAGTTTTTGCGCCAGAAACATAGGGTAGACACCAAGCCGAGGCTAAATGGCTCAAAAATTTTACTCTTGCGCCCCGTCCCGCGACGCGATCGCCTCTGCCACGGCATTTCGAACCACAAGCGCCAATTCATCCCGAAGATGCAAGCGCAAGGTGCCCAGCTGTCCCGTCACCCAATTGCGAAGCATGGCATCGGTCTCCTCCTTTAGACGGCGATCAAGCACCTGCTCCACCTGCTGCATCACAAACTGGGAAATTTCAGGAAATTTCGAACTTGACGTTGACGAAGTCCTGAGCAGCGAGGCGGGGTCGACGATCTCCGTCAGGGTCGGCACATAACGAGGCAGATTTCGGGGGATTAGGTTCATCAGTTCGACGTTTTCAAAGCCAGATCATGACGCGTGATGGCGTAACCCTGATCGGAATAGTTCTTCCAGCGGCTTCGCGCCGACTGACGACCCTCGTCCTCCAGACCAACCACCTCAATGACCCGCTCAAAGCGATCAAAACCATCGGGCACAAACTGACCGAGGTTGATCAGCACCTGCTGATGCGGCATCGCCGTTGTGGTTGTCGACAAAATAACGGGCGATGCAGCGACAACGTAGGACTCACTGTCCAAAAAACAATGCGGCACAAAGTCAGTGGGTGAAAAGGTCCAAAGGGCGCGATCAAGTTGCTCCAGCACCTGCGGCGAACCGATCACCACCAGCTTGGCGCCGCTTGCCACGGCCTTGCGCAACAAGCGACAAACATAGGCCACCGGCTCAGGCGCGTTGAAGTGAAAAGCGACCTCAGTCATGGGTCATGTCGCCTTTTCTATTTGGTTGAATCAAGCAGGTATTCCAGCAACAAGGCCACGGGCCGCCCCGTGGCGCCTTTTTCCTTGCCGCTCTTCCAGGCAGTGCCCGCAATATCCAGATGGGCCCAGGGAAATTTTTCGGTGAAACGCTGCAAGAACTTGGCGGCGGTGATGGCACCCCCGGCGCGCCCTGCCACATTGGCAACGTCGGCAAAATTGGTTTTGAGGCCTTCGGCGTAGTCGTCATCAAGCGGCATGCGCCAGCACAGGTCCAGCGAGGCTTGCCCGGCCGAGATCAGTGCAGCGGCCAATTCATCGTTGGTTGAGAACAAACCGCTGCGCACGCCGCCCAGCGCAATCACACAGGCACCCGTGAGCGTGGCGATATCGACCACGGCGCGAGGTTTGAAGCGCTCGGCGTAGGTTAACGCGTCGCACAGCACCAGACGACCCTCGGCATCGGTATTGAGAATCTCGATGGTCTGGCCACTCATGCTGGTGACCACGTCGCCGGGCTTGATGGAGCGGCCGTCGAGCAGATTTTCGCAAGCGGGGATCAAACCAACCACGTTGATGGCGGGCTTGAGTTCAGCCAAGGCCCGAAAAACACCCAGCACACTGGCCGCACCTGACATGTCAAATTTCATCTCGTCCATGTCAGCGGCAGGCTTGATGGAAATGCCGCCGCTGTCGAAGGTAACGCCCTTGCCTACCAGCACCGTCGGCGCCTCGGACTTCAGTGCGCCGTGATAACGCAGCACGATAAAACGCAGGGGTTCTTGCGAACCCTGCGCGACCGCCATGAAGGCGCCCATGCCCAGTTTATGCACTTGTTTGGGGCCCAGTACCTCACATTTGATGTTCGGGAGCTTGGCCAAAGCGTGTGCGGCACCCGCCAATAGCTCAGGCGTGGCGTGGTTGGCTGGCCGATTGGCCCACTCCTTGGCAAACTCAATGCCGGTGACTGCGGCAGCGGCACGATCAAAGACCGGCTTCAACGCTGATGAATTTGAAACGCCAATGAGCACACGCTCAATCACCCGGCCCTGCGGCCTGGATTTGGTCGTGGTAAACACGTAGCTGGCTTCGGCCGCAGCGATCACGGCCGCACGCAGTGGCGCGTCCAGCGTCGCGGCAGCAAAACAAATCACGAGCTTCTTGACATTGTCCGCTTTGGCAGCCGCGACGGCGCTCTTCACGGCTCGGCTCACCTCATGGGCGGAGCCTTCCCCGGCATGCGCCAGCACCGCGCGAACGCAGGCGAGGCCGACTGGCCGGTACAAAGCCAGCGTTTTACCGGGCTTGGCTTGCAGGTCACCCGCCTTCAAAGCTTGCGCCACCAACAGGGACAAAACGTCCTTGCCCGGTTTTAAATGCGACGTGATCAGCACAATCAGGGCGTCGCACTTCTGTTTGGAAGCAGCGCTCAGGTCAAGGGTTTCAAGTTCAAAGTTCATAATCTCTATCTTTGTTTTAAGTCACGACAGTCTGTCTCACTAAATCGCAAGCGATGTTATTCCATTCTTCCATCCGCAAGGAATTGGCCCGCAGCTTTGGGGCCACGCTGATTGTGCTGGCCACGGTGGTCATGACGATGACGCTGATCCGCACCCTGGGACAGGCTTCGCGCGGCAGCTTCAATCCGTCTGACGTGATGCTGGTCATGGGCTACACGGTGCTCGCCTACATGCCCACCATTTTGACCATGAGCCTGTTCATTTCTATCATTGCCACCTTGTCACGCATGTACCGGGAGAGCGAGATGGTGATCTGGTTCAGCAGCGGCAAAGGTCTGGCCACTTTGCTCGGCCCCTTGTTCCGTTTTGCCTGGCCGGTCCTGCTGATGGTCACAACGCTGGCCCTGCTGGTGCTGCCGTGGTCCAACCAGAAGATCGAGACCTTGAAGGCTGAATACGAAAAACGCGGCGACCTTGAACGCATTGAACCGGGTCAATTTCAAGAATCAGCGGGTGGCAAGCGGGTGTTTTTTGTCGAGAAGGACGTCAGCGGCAAACAAGCTGGCAACAACGTATTTATTGCGACACGCGAAGGCAGCAAAGAGACCGTTACCTCCGCCCGGCGCGGCCGCATCGAGACCATTGGGCAGGATCGATTCTTGATGCTCAGCAACGGGCAACGTCTGGAGAGCGCGGTCGGCACCTCGGGCCTGAAGATCAGCGAATTTGAAGAATACGGAATCAAGGTCGGTGAGGACATTCTCGCCAACACCGATGACGTACCCGTCAAGACCCGCCCCACCCGTGCCTTGTTTGAAAACCGGACGCTGCCCAACCTGGCAGAGTTGTCTTGGCGCCTCGGCTTGATTTTGGCGGCCGTCAATTTGGTGATCATCGGCATTGCCGTCTCGAGCGCCAATCCGCGCGTCGGGCGCAGTGCCAATCTGGTGTTTGCCTTATTTACCTTCGTTTTGTACTACAACTTGTTGAGCCTGGGGCAAAGCTGGATCGCCTCTGGGAAATTCGGCTTCGGCGCTTTCTTGGCGATCCTGCACGGTAGCGCGTTGGTATTTGGCATTCTCTGGCTGGCCAAAGGGCATAACAACTGGCGCTGGCGAACCTTGCTGGGCGCTTCAAGCCTGACCACCTCAAAGTTACGAAAGACACCAACTTGAAGACCATAAGGCGCCTGATCTATGGCGAGGTGCTGTATGCGGTGGCGTTCGTCACCCTGGGCTTTTTGTCGCTGTTTTTCTTTTTTGATTTCGTGGAAGAGGTCCAGGCGGTCGGGCGCTACGCGGCCGCTGGCTACCGCATCGTGCACGCCCTGAGCTATGTGGCTTTGATGATTCCAAGTCACTTGTATGAGCTGCTGCCCATCGCTGTGCTGATAGGCACGATCTTTGTGATGGCGCGTTTCGCGCAAAGTTCTGAATTCACCATATTGCGCACCAGTGGGCTCGGGCCGTGGCGCGCCTTACGGGCGTTGCTGCTGCTGGGCCTTGGGTTTGTGGCGTTGACCTTTGCCATTGGCGATTACCTCTCGCCACCGGCCGACCGCGCAGCGCAACTCCTCAAGGCGCGTTACCAGGGCAGCATCACCGTGGGCCAAACGGGGGCCTGGCTCAAGGAGCAGCGGGCCGACGGGCAATATGCCGTCAACGTCAGGTCCATGGCGCCGGACGGCAGCATGAGCGACGTGCGCGTTTTTGAATTCGACAGCCAGGGTTTCCTGCGGTCTACATTGCAGGCAGAAAGCGCCCAGTTTGGCGCCGATGACGCCTGGCAAATGGCCGGTGTGCGGCGAACCGATTTCCCGGCGCGGGGCGCCGACACCGCCCGCATTGACCGCGCGCAACTCGCCAGCTACAGGTGGCCCAACCAGATCAGCGCCGAGATGGTGGCGGCCGCGCTGCTCAAACCCAAGCGCATGAGCACGATTGACCTGTTCCAGTACATCCGGCACCTGCAAGCGAATTCGCAGACCGCACAGCGCTACGAAATCGAGTTCTGGAGAAAAGTTTTTTACCCCTTGAGCTGCCTGGTCATGGTGGTGCTGGCCCTGCCCTTTGCCTACCTGCACTTTCGCTCGGGAGGCATTGCCAACAGTGTGTTTGGCGGCGTCATGGCCGGCATCAGTTTCTTCTTGCTCAACAACGTCTTTGGCTACATGGGCAACCTGCAAAACTGGCAGCCGTGGCTGACCGCGGCGCTGCCGGGCATGATCTATCTGGCGCTGTCCCTGACGGCCTTTGGATGGCTGGTCCTGCGGCGCTGACGCCAACGCCCTGATTCAAGTAAACAACATGCTGATACAACCCAATCTGGCGCGCGGCACCATCTTGCTGGCGCATGGCTCGCGCGACCCCCTGTGGCGAAAGCCGATTGAAGCGGTGGCCGAGCAGATGCGGGCCTTGGCACCTGCGGTCCATGTGCGCTGTGCCTACCTGGAGCTCTCGGCGCCCGATCTGCCCGCCAGCGCCGAGCAGCTGGTGACCCTGGGCGTCACGACAATCACGGTAGTCCCGCTGTTTTTTGGCGTGGGCAAACACGCGCGCGAGGACTTGCCGCTGCTGATGAGCGCCTTGCGGGCCACGCACCCTGCGGTGACTTTCAATCTGAGACCCGCCATCGGCGAAGAAGCCCAGGTGATTGAGCTGATCGCACGCCTTGCCCTGGCCTGATGATTTCGCCCCGGATGAGGCGTCAATAAGAACCCGCGTAGGGCATAATAAATTTCATTCTTAGTTGAAATTTGATATGAACCTACACCAATTCCGCTTTGTGCAAGAGGCAGTGCGGCGCAACCTCAACCTGACCGAAGCCGCCCGGGCGCTGCACACCTCGCAGCCGGGCGTCTCCAAAGCCATCATCGAGCTCGAAGAAGAGCTGGGAATTGAAGTCTTTGCGCGTCACGGCAAGCGCCTCAAGCGCGTGACCGAACCGGGTCAGCATGTACTCAAAAGCATAGAGATCATCATGCGGGAGGTGAGCAACCTCAAGCGCATCGGCGAGCAGTACAGTGCCGAAGACAGCGGCACCCTGTCGATCGCCACCACCCACACCCAGGCGCGTTACGTGCTGCCCGAACCCGTGGCCAAGCTGCGCCAGGCTTACCCCAAGGTCAACGTCAGCCTGCATCAGGGCTCACCGGACCAGGTGGCGCGCATGCTGATTGACGAAGTGGCCGAAATCGGCATTGCCACTGAATCGCTCGACGGCTATTCGGAACTGGTCACCCTGCCCTGCTACGAATGGCAGCATGTGATGGTGTTCCCGGTGGGCCACCCTTTGTCACTGAAGGAACACCTGACGCTGGAAGACATTGCCCGCGAACCCTTGATTACCTACCACCCGTCTTACACCGGGCGCACCAAGATTGACCACGCTTTTGCCATCCGCAAATTGGAGCCCCGCATTGCGTTGGAGGCGATTGACTCGGACGTGATCAAGACCTATGTGCGCCTGGGCCTGGGCATCGGCATTGCCGCTGAAATGTCGGTGCGCGACGTGGTGGCCGAGGGTTCTAAGAGCGATCTGCTCGTGCGCCCCGCCGGCCTTTTGTTTGGCCAGAATGTGGCGCGTGTGGCCTTCAAGCGCGGTGCCTACCTGCGCAATTTTGTCTATAAATTTTCTGAACTGCTCAGCAACCGGCTCAGCCGTGACCTGGTGGTGCGCGCCATGCTGGGTCATGTTGATGACTATGAGCTGTAAAAACAATAGCTACTTAGGCTTATGGGACGTGGGCTAGAAGCCAAAATCATTAAAAAATAGAGAAAAAATAACGCCATATCCCTCGAATGGAAAGAAATCGCCAACCGTGCCCGCGCCTTTTCCAAAGACTGCAAGCACGTCGAACGCGAAGACGCTGATGCCAAGAGCTTTTGGAATGAGTTCTTTGAAGTGTTTGGCATCAAGCGCCGCAAGGGATGAAAGGCACCGGGGTGCTGGACTATGTGGCGGGCTGGTACATCAAGGCCGCGCGCTACATCACCACCGCGCCCGACAGCTTCGCATTACTGCGGCTGCCAGCCGCGATCGCAAAAAGTTCAAGGATGTGAAGTTTGGCAGTGCCCAAGCTGGCTTTGGCAACCTGTTTGCCGACGTGGATCGGGCCGAGACCCTGGCGCGGCGCAAGGTGCGCTGCGGTTTTGTCTCCACCAACAGCATCACGCAAGGCGAGCCGGTGATTGCCGACGTGAGCAACACATCAACCCCTATCTGGTGGAGGCGGGCGATGTGGTGATCGACAAGCGCCGCACGCCTATTTGTCGCATGAAGAGTGACTATCGATATTCTGCTGGGGTAGTTTTCAACAACTTCCCCTGGCCCGATTTCTCTCAAAATTTTAAGCAAAATCAGCCTCTAGCCGCCGTCCATCATGCGCAAACAGCTATCGAAACTGCAGCACAAGCCGTGCTCGACGCCCGCACCTTGGAGGCAGGTGCCACGCTGGCCGACCTTTACAACCCGCCCATGCCCGTCGCCCTGCTCAAAGCGCACCGCGCCCTCGATGCCGCCGTGGATGCGGCCTACGCCTTGAACGGCGGCAAGAAAAGCTGGAAGACCGACGCCGAGCGCGTCGCCTCTTTGTTCACGCGCTATGAGGCGTTGACCCACATGAGTGCGCACACATGAACGCAGCCCGCTTAGGGATGCGAAAATTGCCAATGTCCCGTTTATGGCAAGTGCTGGCGGGATGCTAGGCGCTGGGAGCGCCGTGTGGCTATGCCACACAAGCGAGTAGCAACGACGCAATGCGCCCGCCAGTGCGGCCAGAAGTGGGATATTTGGCATTTCTGCATCCCTTAGCCATTGCAGACACCAAGGAGGTCGCAAATTGCGACCACCGGCAATAGAGAAAGTGCAGGCAGTCACAAACTGTGAGCACCTTGGTATACCAAAAACGGATTAACGGGAGACTTGGGCCAATGAGCACCACACCACTTTCTGAAGCGCAGGCATTGCCTGGCATTGCAGTGTCCATTCGCACTTTGCGCGACCAACGTGCCATTTTGGACTCTGACTTGGCCGCCTTGTATGGCGTGGAAACCAAGCGCTTCAATGAGCAGATCAAACGCAATATGAACCGCTTTCCCAGAGATTTCATGTTTCAGCTGACGGCCGATGAGATGGAATCTTTAAGGTCGCAATTTGCGACCTTAACCAAGGGTCGTGGGCAACACCGCAAATACCTGCCCTACGCCTTCACTGAGCATGGGGCCATCATGGCTGCCATGGTGTTGGGTAGTGAAAGAGCGATAGAAATCTCTGTGCATGTGGTGCGCGCCTTTGTGCAGCTACGCCAAGCGGCCTCACTCCACGGTGATCTGGCCAAACGCCTGGAGGCGCTAGAAATGAAGACAGAAGGTCTGGAAATCTCGCAAGATGCTTTTGCCCGCAACACCCGCAACCAGTTGCGCCAAGTCTTTGATGCCCTGCGTGAACTCACCACACCGCCTGAGCCAGCCAAGCGACCTATCGGCTTCATCACGTCGCAGGAAAAACCGTAAAAGCCAACCGACTGCAAGCCCTTCAGACAGCAAGCCCCATGAAATGAGCCGCCCATGAAAACCCCCGTCCTTCAATCCAAACTGCCCCATGTCGGCACCACCATCTTCACCCTCATGTCCACACTGGCGTTGGAAAAGAACGCCGTCAACCTGGGCCAGGGCTTTCCAGATTTCAATTGCGACCCACATTTAATTGACGTGGTGACCGACGCCATGAAGGGCGGCCTGAACCAGTACCCGCCCATGGCCGGCGTGCCCGTGTTGCGTGACGCCATTGCCGCCAAGATCCGGGCGCTGCACGGGCGCGACTACAGCGCGGCCAGCGAAATCACGGTGACGGCGGGTGCCACCCAGGCCATCCTCACCATCATTCTGGCGGTGGTGCACGCGGGCGACGAGGTCGTCGTGCTGGAGCCTTGCTACGACAGCTATGTGCCCAACATCGAACTGGCGGGCGGCGTTCCGGTGCGGGTGCCCCTGACGCCGGGCACCTTCCGCCCTGACTTCGACAAAATTACTGCCGCCATCACGCCCAAAACCCGCGCCATCATCGTCAACACGCCGCACAACCCCAGCGGCATGGTGTGGACGCGCGAGGAGACGCTTCGTCTGCAGGATATTCTCGCGCCCACCAGCGTCTTGTTGATCAGCGACGAGGTCTATGAACACATGGTGTTTGACGGCCAGCAACACCACAGCGCGGCGCGCTTTGCGGGACTGGCGGCGCGCGCCTTCATCGTGTCGAGCTTTGGCAAGACCTACCATGTGACTGGCTGGAAGGTGGGCTATGTCGCGGCCCCGGCGGCCTTGAGCGCGGAGTTTCGCAAGGTGCACCAGTTCAACGTGTTCACGGTCAACACCCCGGTGCAGTACGGCCTGGCGTCGTACATGGCCGACCCCAAGCCCTACCTGGAACTGCCCGCGTTTTACCAGCGCAAGCGCGATCTCTTTCGCGCCGGGCTGCAGCGCACCCGCTTCAAACTGCTGCCCTGCGAAGGCACCTACTTTCAGTGCGTTGACATATCCGCGGTGAGTGATCTGGGCGAAACCGCGTTCTGCCAATGGCTCACTTCGGAGATTGGCGTGGCCGCCATTCCGCTGTCGGCGTTTTACGGCAATGGTTTTGACCAGCGCGTGGTGCGTTTTTGCTTTGCCAAGAAAGATGAGACGCTCAATGCAGCGCTTGAGCGTCTACAGTCACTATAAATAGAGTAGCTGCTCGCGCTTATTTAATGCGGGCTAGCGGCTGTTTTTATATAAATTTTTGCGAATGCCCCGCCATTGTTGTTGGGCAATGATGCCTGGCCACCAGTGCTGTGTAGTGCACCAGTTGCCGGTGCAGCGCCAAGAGTGTGTGATGGGTATCTGGGCGATTCAATTAGGGGCTGCGCCAGGGCAGGACACATCTTACGCAGCCGCTTTCACCCGGTTGCGACCCTCGTTCTTGGCCACATAGAGGGCTTTGTCTGCCCGGGCGAGCAGCGCGGGGCCGGATTCGCCGGATAACAAGCTGGCCACGCCAAAACTCGCAGTGGCCGGAGGGACGCTGTCGATCACGTGCTGCTCCAGCGCCACGCGCATGCGCTCGGCCCCGGCGACTGCGTCTTGCAGCGCGGTGGCGGGCATCAGCACCACAAACTCTTCTCCGCCCATGCGCGAGGCGGTGTCCGTCTGGCGCAGCAAGCGGCGCAACTGCGCGCCGACTTCCTGCAACACCCGGTCGCCCGCTTCGTGGCCCCAGGTGTCGTTGACCCGCTTGAAGTGGTCAATATCAAGCATCACCAGCGACAAGGGCGCTGTGTAGCGCTGGGCACGCACCGTCTCTGCCGCCAATGTTTCGTCCAGGTGGCGGCGGTTGCCCACGCCGGTCAGCGCGTCGGTCAATGAGAGTTGGCGAATGGCTTCTTCGCGCCGCTCCAGTTCGCGCTTGCTGCGCCCAAGTTCGCGCTGGGTTTCTCCCAGTGCGACATTGAGCTCCAACAACTGCTGTTCGGTGGCCTCAAACTCGTCAATGTTGTAGCCCGCCAGCAGTTCAACGTGGTCCCCTTTGACAACTACCGTACCGGTGAGGGTAACCATTTCGCCCTGCGGGTTGCCCACCGTGATCAGTCCCTGGTACACCACCCCCTGCGGGTCGGGTGTGCGTTGCACCAGTGTCGCCAGGGTGGGTTGTGTGATCAGGTGCCAGGGGGAAAGCGCACCGCGCAGCAAGCGGCGAAAGCCCGCGTTGCTGCGCAGCAGGTGCCCACCCCGCTCAAACTCGGCGTAGACCACAGAGGTCATGGCCTCTACTGCATGCAGCAATTCCATTCGTGTCATGCCTCCACGGTTTACGCGCTGTGCAGTGCTGCGTGCGCAGCTTGCGCCGCGCTGTGGGCGTCGGCGCCCAGCAGTTCAGCCCCCAGCGACTCGGCAAGACGCGGGAACTGGTTGAACACCAGCCCACCCACGGCCAGGCGCGGGCAGTCGGCGCCGAAGGTGGCTTTGAGGGTGGCAATGGTTTCACGCACAGTCCGCAGTTGCTGTGGCAAAGAGACGGACAACCCCACCAACTGGGGCCGGGTTTCACGCACCTGCGCCAGCAGGGCGGGTAAGGGGGTGTTGGCACCCAGGTAGTCCACGCGCCAGCCCTCTAACTCAAATGCGTCGGCCACCATGCGCAAGCCGATGACATGGTGGTTGCCCGTCATGCAGGCAAACAGGGCGCGCAGGCCGTTGTCTGGCTTGGCGCTGGCACGGCCCATGCCCTGGGCCATCAGGGTCTGGGCCATGGCGGTGGCCAGGTGCTCTTGTGCGACCGATACCTTGTTTTCCTGCCACTGGCGCCCCACGTCATACAGCGCCGGTTGAATCACATGCACGGACGCTTGCGTGAGCGAGTCGCCCCGGGCGATGGCCTCGTTGAACAAAGTAGATGCCTCCTTGCGCTGACCGTGCAGGGTGGCCTCGCAAAACGGCGCAGCCTCCTGCCACGGATCCGGACAGGGCTTGTCGTAAGCCGGTGGTGCCAAACCGCCCAACAGCGCAGCCTTGCCATCGGCCAGTGCAGCCAGCAAGGGGGCAGCGCTGGCACCGAGTTGCGGCGCAAAAAATGTGGCCAGATCATCCAGCGAACGCAGCAGCGATTCGGTGGGCACATTGCGACTGCTCAGCACCTGAGAGAGCCATGCCAAATACGACACAAAAGGCGACAGGTCGCCCGACTCCAGCGTGGGGCGCAAAAAGTCCAGGTGGTAGCCCACATCTTCGGCGCAGGCCTCGCGTCCGCGCGGGCCAAAGCGTGCATAAACCTCTGGATAGGCGCGCACGTTGGCATCCAGCACATAGCGCACTGCGTCTTCACGCAGCGCCAGAAAGCGTGTGATGCCAGCGGGCTGCATCAGGTAGTCGGGCTTATCGCACATGGGTGCTCCTGCTGAAAAGGGGTCCAGGGGTTTTGAAAGTCAGGCCGCAATTTGCTCAAACCGGCGAATTTCGGTCGAACCCGGCACCAGTTTGAGCCCCTTGGGCATGCCCTTGTGCGAGTCGTGGTAGGCGTGGCTGCGATGCCAGGTATCGTAAGAGGCTTCGTCTTGCCACCAGGTGGTCAGCCAGAATTCTTCAGGGTGGCCCAGCGGGCGCAGCACTTCCATGCGCTGGTAGCCGGGCGCGTCGTCTACCAGGTGCGGGCGCGCCACAAAGGCCTGACGAACGGCTTCTTCCATGCCGTTGCGAACCGTGAATTTGCTGATGACCACGATCATGGTTTTCCCTATTTTGCAGGTTGGTGTATCAGATAGTAGCCAGACTGCCGCATAAAGGTGAACCACTGCGGCACATTCCGGCAAACGACCATGAAATTGCGGCATCCAACACCCATTGTGGCGATGGAGATTACGCTGCGTTAATGTGAAATAACTTGTCTGTCCGGGGGTGGCATGAGTCCATGAAAGCTAACTGCTGTTTTTCTTGACGAAGTACATGGCTTCATCGGCATCCTTCAAGATTTGGTCAGGGTCATGGTCCCCCCCGCCACTGATCAGCTTCACCCCGATACTGGCCGAGCCGTGGTACACGATGTCGCCCAGCACATAGGCTTCTTCCAACGCAGCCTGAATTTTGTCGACAACCGTCTGGACATGCTGCTCTGCATGGGCCAGGTCGGTGCCCAGCCCGTCGAGCAAAACCACGAATTCGTCACCGCCCAGGCGGGCTGCCACATCACTCTCGCGCACACGACTGGACAGTCGAGTCGCGACTTCGGCCAACAATAAATCACCCGCATCGTGACCATGGGTGTCGTTGAGATGTTTGAATTTGTCCAAGTCAATAAAAAGCACCGCAATGTGGTTTGCGCTGCGCTTGGCAAGCACCAGCGAATGCTTCAAACGCTCCAGCAACAAGCGGCGGTTGGGAAGATGGGTCAGCGCGTCATGAAAAGCAAAGTGGCGCAGCTCATGCTCAAGGTTCTTCTGCACCGTGACGTCGCGCTCAATGGCGGCGAAATACGCCACTTCACCCTGGGTGTTTTTCAGCGGGAAAATGTGCATGTCCAGCCAATAGCCCCTGCCCTCTTTGGCGTAGTTGTAAATGATTTCTCGAACGGGCTGCCCCAATGCCAGGCCAGCACTGATACGCTTCAGAACCACCGGATCCGCGTCTTCGCGCTGCAAGATGCGCGGGGTTTTTCCAATAACCTCCTGTGGGGTAAACCCAGTCAGTTGGGTAAACGCGGCGTTGACATAGATGATGCGGGGGCCAGGCTCGTTAAACGGCTGGGCCTCGGTGACGATGACGATGTCTTGGGCAGAGTCCACGATGTCTTTGAACGGAATGTCGGCGCGCTCGTAGGTATTCTCGGTAAAAGTCACCACCACGCGCGCGACTGCACCCTGCCCGTCGCGCTCGGCCACGGCATTCACTGTGAGCCAGGTAATTTCAGCGCTGCTACTGTCGCTCACACCCAGTAGTTGCCCTTGCACAGGTTCACCCGTGGCCAACACCTGACTAACGGGAAACTGCTCAAGCGCCAGCGGTTGACGGTAGGTATCGACAATCTGCCATTGAAAGTCCATGGTCTCTTTGCCCCGCGCCTGGTCGGCCGTCATCCGCAGGACGGCAAGCGCTTTCTTGTTGGCGTGCAGAATCCGTGTATCAGGGCCATGGACCACCACCCCAACGGGCAGCATGTCCAGCAGCGCAAAAGCGTCGAGCTTCGTATTGGTGATGTTTACCATGGTCAAATTTCTCGGCAAATTGGCCTCTAGCCCTCACGGAATCTACGCAACAAGCTATCTATTAAATAGCGTAAAGCACTTCACTACTCGACCCGGATGTTGCTACTCGGTATATATCCATGAGTTCCAACCGCGTGAGCCGAAGTATCGCACCCCACCCCGTCGGGCGGTTGCCGCTGGCTTCAGGATCGGCAGCAAGGTAGCCAGCACGAGCAATAAGCGGCTGTTGTTCGCCGGGAGTTGCAGGCAGCCAATCAGTCAGGCGTGTGCTTTGATTTGGTGGTGGTCGCTATGCCGTGCTTTTCACGCAGGCCGTCGTGAACAATGGCCTTGATCAGCGCGATGCCCATCACCACCATCACCACGCTGAACGGCAGGGCGCCGATGACCATGGCGGTCTTGATGGCGCCCAAGCCGCCAGCCACGATGAGGCCACCCACCACGAGCGCCAGGGCCACGCCCCAGAACAGAATATGCGGGCGCGACTTGGGACCCTCGTCGCCAGCGGCGTTGATGGTGTTGATGATCAGCACAGCGCTGTCAGCCGAAGTCACCAGATAGGTCAGCAGCAGCAGCACCACCAAAACCGACATGGCCCATGCCAGATCCGGGCTCAGCATCACGGCGAGCATGGCGAACAGTTGTGACTCCTGACCGGCCCCGGCAATGGCACCGGCCGCCTTGCCCGTCAACTCAAGGTTGATTGCGGTGCCGCCGACCAGCGCAAACCAGACGAAGCACATGATGGACGGGACGATCAACGCGCCCAGCACGTATTCGCGCACCGTGCGCCCACGCGAGATACGGGCCAGGAACAAGCCGACAAAGGGCGCAAAAGCGATCCACCAGGCCCAGTAGAAAATGGTCCAGCCGCCCTGCCAGCCGGCCAGCGCGTCACCCACCGGCGTACCGTTTTTGGTCCACACCGTGAAGATGTTGCCTGGGATCGAGACCAAATAGTCCCACAGGCCCACGAACAAGGCTTGCAGGCCAAACAGGGTGGAGCCAAAGACGATGAAGAAGGCCAGCAAGAAGAAGCTCAGGCCCATGTTGATGTTCGACAGCCACTTGATGCCCTTGCCCACGCCCGATAGCGCCGACAACGTCGATGCGCCCATGATCACCACCAAGGCCGCGATGATGCCGGCTGTGGAAGATGAGCGTGTGCCGTCTGCCGCTGTGGTGAAAAGCCAGTCGCCGACGCCGACGCGCGACAGGCCCGAGACAAATTGCTCCACGCCAAACCCGAGGGTCTGCGACACGCCCAGCACGGTGGCCACCACGGCCACCACATCCACCACATGGCCCAGAGGCCCCGACATCCACGTACCAAACAATGGTGTGAGACCGGAGCGGATCGTCAGTGGCAAGCCTCGGCGGTAGGCGCAGTAACCCAGCGACAAGCCGACGATTGCGTAGGCCGCCCAAGCCGCAAAACCCCAGTGCGTGAACGACCAGATGTAGGCGTCGCGCACGTTGCCCAAGGTGCTGGGCTCGGTGAGTGCCTGAATCGTGGCTGGATTCTTGGCGAAGTGGTACATCGGCTCAGCGGTGGCGAAGGTCAGCATGCCAATGCCGATGCCAGCGCCAAACATCATGGAAAACCACGAAAAGTTCGAGAACTCTGGCTTGTCATCCGGCAGGCCCAGCTTTAGCCGACCAGAAGCTGGCCAGATCGCCAGGGCCAGGCACACGATGACGAAGAAAGCCATGGCATAGATGTACCAAAAGCCGAACGAGGCCAAGATGGTGTCGTTGATGCCACCCAGGAAGCTGCTGGAACGCTTTGGGAAAATCATGGCCCAAAGGATGAGTGCAGCGATCAGCAGCTTGGCTGTTATCGCTATTTCCTTGGCGAAACCCCGGTAGAAGCCGCTGCCAGTGGTTTTGATGGGTAAATCCATCAAGGGAGGTTTGAGAGCCATGATTGCATTCCTTTAGACGGCATCCGGTTCACCCGCCCGACTTGATTTTCCAAAAAAAATAGCGTTGCTTAAATTGAGTCGACGCTCAGAGCAGGACCGATGCAAGCAGCATCTGCCTGAAAAATATTGTAAGTTGATATTTTTCGCGCCTGTCGCTTGCCATGGAGGGCAGCGCCACTTTGATCCACTGAGCCGCTGTCAATTGGCGTGCGACCGACGGCGGTCTGCGCCAGCTTGCATCGAACGGCTGGAAGGTGGGCTACGTGGCCGCCCCCGCAGCCTTGAGCGGGGAGTTTCGCAACGTGCACCAGTTCAACGTGTTCACCGTCAACACCCCGGTGCAGTACGGGGAATCCAGGTTCAATGCGTGGAAAGCTCAGCGTTGACTGATCTGGACGAAACCGCGTTTTGCCAATGATTCACTTCGGGGATTGGCGTGGCTGCCATTGCGCTGTCAGCGTTTTACGGCAATGGCTTTGACCAGCGCGTGGTGCGCCTTTGCTTTGCCAAGAAGGATGAGACGCTCAATACAGCGCTTGAGCGCCTGCAGTCACTATAAATAGAGTAGCTACTCACGCTTATTTCACGAGGGCTAGCGGCTGTTTTTATATAAATTTTGGGGCAAATGACAGACTATTTGCCAAGCGCTAACATGTTCTTTTGTTCGCCTAGATTGGGAGGCTGCCATGGCATGTATCACAAAATCTTTCATCTTATCGGCCCTGTTGCTGGTCAACACAGCTCAAGTTGGCGCCCAAGCCGTGCGCCCTGAGACCGTGGCCTCCGGCCTGCAAAACCCTTGGGCCGTGGCTTTCTTGCCCGAGGGCCGCTTTCTGGTGACCGAGCGCCCGGGGCGCCTGCGGGTGATCGAGCCCAGCGGCCAACTGGGCGCTGCGCTCAAAGGCCTGCCCCCAGTCGCTGCGCTTGGACAAGGCGGTTTGCTTGACCTGGTGCTGGACGCCGACTTTGCCCGCAACCGCACCTTGTATTTCTGCTTCGCCGAGCCCGGCCTGGTCGGCAACAGCACGGCACTGGCGCGGGCACGGCTGTCAATCAATCGCACGCAGCTGGAAGAGGTCAAAGTTATCTTCAGCCAAAAGCCCAAGGTGATCAGCAGCGCCCACTTTGGCTGCCGCATCGTCGAGAGTCAACAGGGTGGCAAGGCCGACGGCCTGCTCTTTTTGAGCTTAGGCGAGCGCTATGTGCGCAAGGACGATGCGCAAACGCTCGACAACCACCACGGCAAGATCATCCGCATTCACAAGGACGGCCGCGTGCCCGCCGACAACCCGTTTGTGGATCGTGCCGGCGCCCTGCCCGAAATCTGGAGTTATGGCCATCGCAACGTGCAGGGCGCCGCCCTCGCCCCCGACGGCCTGCTCTGGACGCATGAACACGGCCCGCAGGGCGGCGACGAGATCAACCTGCCCCAGCCCGGGCGCAATTACGGCTGGCCGGTGATTACCTACGGCGAAAACTACGGCGGCGGCAAGATCAGTGACGGCGCCACCGCAAAGTCTGGCATGGAACAGCCGCTGCACTACTGGGTGCCATCGATTGCACCCTCGGGTATGGCGTTCCTGAGCAGCCAGCGCTACGGACAGGCGTGGGTCGGCAATCTGTTTGTCGGCTCGCTGAAGTTCGGCTACCTGGACCGGATCGAGCTCTCAAAGCCCTTCAAAGGCCAGGTCGTGCGCGAGCACAAACTGCTGGCCGAACTGGGGGCGCGCATCCGCGACGTGCGCCAGGGGCCGGACGGCCTGCTTTATGTGCTGACGGATGAAGCGCGCGGGCGCTTGATCAGGCTGCTGCCCAATTGAAACAGCGTCAGCTCAAAAAAACTTCAAGCCCTTGAGCATCACGACCAGAATCAACACCGGTGAGACATAGCGCAGCAAGAAGAACACCGCCTGCACCACTTTTTGGTTGTGCAGCTGCCCCTGGTTGGTCAGAAAGCGGCTGAACTTGTGAACACCCCACAGGAGCGCCCCCTCGGTGGCGATCAGCGTCAAACGTCCCCGGCCTTCGTCAATGCGGCGCTTGAAGTCGAGCTCGTTGGTGGGCAAGGGCCCCAGCAAAAAAGCCCGGTCCAGCGCCACGGCGATGATCTGTTCGCGCAGCTCTTCCAGCGTGCCGCCACCGTTGCCGTCAGCCAACTTGCCGACCTGCATCAAGGTGACGGCCATCTTTTGCAGATCGGGAATGTTCTTTTCCAGGTACTTGACGCAAAATTAACCCAGCTAGGAGCCTGTCGGACTATCGGCATCGAAGCGAAATTCGGCCCCAGCGAGGATAGTTTTTGCCGGATTTGCAGACCAATAGCCCCGCTATTGGTCAAAAAGACGGTAAAAAATAGACCGCTGCGGTCGGATTGCAGCCGATGCTTCCGATAGTCCGACAGGCTTCTAGACACAAATGATTTGGAAACGGAATAAAGCCGGCCTTTGGTCGGCCCCGTCAGTGGGCTGCAGCAGAGGCCATAGCCTCTTGGGGAGTTTCATAAATGTGAGCAGCCAAGCCACGACTCTCAAGGGCTTCACCCAGTTTCAATCGCATAAATGCACTGGTGGTGTAGCGCGAGACATTGGTGTAAAACTGGTCGCTGATCTGCTTGACCATGGCGGCGTAATCATCCACCACGGTCTCGTCAATCTGAAAATCGTCGTAATTCACGACCACCGCAATTTTGTGCCCAATGGGGCGGCACAGCGCCTCGGTGGCATGGCGAATGTCTTCCACATCTTTTTTGCTGCGTACGCGCAAGCCCTGAAAGTTGTAAAAGGCCATGCCTTTTGCCGCCTCGTATTGCATGCGGTCCACCAGGCTGATGGACAACAGCAAATCATTGAGCTGCATCGGTTCGGGCAAAAACAGGCGCGCATCCATGGGCTGCGGGTTGTTGATGATGGGCTTGAACGCCATGTGCGCCAGAATGTCGCGCTCAATGTCAATACCCGGTGCCACTTCAATCAGTTCCAGGCCTTGCGGGGTCAGCGCAAAGACACAGCGCTCGGTCACGTACAACACGTTTTGCCCGTTGCGCGCGGCATACGGGCCGCTGAAGGTGACTTGCTCGATTTTGTTGACAAATTTTTGCGCGCGCCCTTCCTGCAGAATCTTCAAGGCGCCGTTTTCAACTGCAATTTTCAAGCCGCCTGCGGTAAAGGTGCCGACAAACACCACGGTCCGGCTGTTTTGGGTGATGTTGATGAAGCCGCCCGCGCCAGCCAGCTTGGGGCCAAAACGGCTGACGTTGATGCTGCCCGAGGCGTCGCATTCAGCCAGCCCGAGGCACGCCAGATCAAGCCCACCGCCATCGTAAAAATCAAACTGCTGGTTCATGTCAATGACTGCATCGGGGTTGGTGGCGGCACCAAAATTCATGCCGGAGGCAGGCATGCCGCCAATCACACCGGGCTCGGCGGTGAGCGTCATGTATTTCAGGATTTTTTCCTCATTGGCCACTGCGGCCACGCCCTCGGGCATGCCAATGCCCAAGTTCACCACGGAATTTGGCAACAACTCGAATGCCGCGCGGCGTGCAATCACCTTGCGTTCATCAAGCGGCATGGGCGCCAGCGCGTCCAGCGGCACGCGCACCTCGGCTGAAAAAGCCGGGTTGTAGACGCCGCCCAGATTTTGCGGATGGTTCTCAGGCTGCGCCACCACCACGCAGTCCACCAAAATGCCGGGCACCTTGACGCGCCGTGGGTGCAAGGTGCCGCGCTCGGCAATGCGTTCGACCTGAGCAATCACCAGGCCACCGCTGTTGCGGGTGGCGGTGGCAATGGCCAGCACGTCTTGCGTCAGGGTTTCGCGCTCCATGGTCAGGTTGCCCTCGGCATCGGCACTGGTGGCACGAATGAAGGCCACCGAGATTGGCAAGGTTTTGTAATACAGCAGCTCCTGGCCACCGAGCTGAATCACTTCAACCATGTCTTCGGTGGTCTTGCTGCCAATTTTGCCGCCCTCCAGGCGCGGGTCGACAAAGGTGCCCAAACCCACTTTGGACGCCGTGCCCGGCAGCCCGCAGGCAATGTCACGGTACAGGTGGGAGATCACGCCCAAGGGCAGGTTGTAGGCCTCAATTTTGCTTTGCAGCGCCAGTTTGCCCACTTGCGGCACCAGCCCGTAGTGGCCGCCAATCACCCGCTTGAGCAGGCCCTCGTGGGCCAGATGGTTGGCACCACCGCTGGCCCCATCACCCGGGCCACCGCCAAACAGCAGGGTCAGATTCTTCGGCGAACCGGCCTCCAGAAAGCGCTGCTCCAGGGCCAGGATCAGCTCCACCGGCACACCGTTGCTGCCAAATCCAGAGCAGCACAAGGTGTCTCCATCGCGCAAGATCGCGATGGCTTCCGCGGCTGACACAACTTTTTTACGCATTAAAACTCCTTGTTTGTTAACTCATTGCTGGCCTGAAATCAACAGGCCCAACGCATTCAACTCATGATCGCCCGCATCCATTGCGGCAAATCAATCGCTTTTTGCTTCGGAAAATCGACCCAGATGGTGGTGGCCCCACCGGCAGCATAAATCACGCCGGGCCGGTCAACGGTTTCCATCGTGCCCCAGGTCTCGAAGGTGGTGCGCCCGGAATCGCTGGTGTACATTTTGACCCGCACATCGCCCGGGTACGCCAGCTGCTCGTAAAAATTACAAAACGCGTTGGCAATCACCTGCGCAAGAAGGCCCGCCTTGAATCAGGAATCAGTGCTCACGGGCCGCTGCGATTCGCCGGTGTGGCATTGCCGACGGCGGACTCGATCAGTGGCATCAGGCTGGGCGAAAGAACCTTGAGCAGTTGCACTGGCAATGCACTGGTGAAGTCATAGTTGGCCGCTTGCGGGCCCTGCACGTAAGCGGTGATACTGCCAAAGAAGCGTTCGCAGATATTGAACACAAAGGTGGCAGAGCGCCCTGCCACGCGTGATTCCAGCAACTGGCCACGCGCGCCGTACACGTCAAAGCGATGGTCACCGGTGCCGGTCTTGCCGCCTACGGCCAGGACGCTGCCGTCGCGCCGGGTGAATGCACCCTTGACGCGCCGGGCGGTGCCTTGATCGACCACATCGCGCAAGGCGCCAAGTGCGGCTTGCGCGACCTCTTTGGGCAGGACTTGCTCCGTTTTACCGGGCTGATGCTGCAGCAGGGTCTCATAAGGTGTGGTGGCCGCAAAGTGCAGGGACTCGATACGCTCAAGGGGTTGGCGAACACCGTCACTCACCAGGATGCCCATGAGTTCTGCCAATGCGGCGGGGCGATCGGCCGAAGCCCCCAGCGACGAGGCGTAGGACGGCACCAGCGAGCTAAACGGATAGCCCATTCGCTGCCATTGACGGTGGATTGCCCTGAATCCGTCGATCTCGATCAGTTGCGCTATTCGTTTGTCCTGTGCCTGTTTGTGCCGCGTCGTCTTGAGCCACTCATAGACTTCCTGGCGCTCGGCAGAACTGGCAGACACCACCTGCGCCGCAGTGGCAGCGGGGTTCAGACGCAGATAACCGACCACCCACAATTCCAGCGGATGCACACTCGCCGTGTAGCCGCGGTCAGCCAGCGACATCTGGGCCGGCGAATACTGCTCGTACAGCCTGGCCAGCCTGTCGGCTGGCATCTCCTGGCCCCCGGGCAGGTTCTTTTTCAGGAAGGCTGCAAATTCATCCTTGCCTTCTTCAGGCGCAATGGTCCTGAAGATGCTGGCCAGGCGTGCCTGTGTCGGCCGCACTTTTTTCAAAAGCAGTTCTTCGGCCTCTTGCGCAGACTTGCCCCGGTATTTTTTCAAAAAGCGATGGATGAACTCGCGACCTTCGCGATCAGCGAAACGACTCAAATAGGCAGCACGACGCGGGGCGTCGGCATCCTGCAGCAGAGTCGTCGACGATCCTGGCTCCTGGAACATGTAGTGATGCACAACGTCGCGCATTAGCCGCACAAATACCAAATTGATGGAGTTGCGCAGGCCTTCGCGTACGGAAAGCACCTTGTCGTTGTCATCCTTGCTGAAATTGACAAACGTATGCAATCCACCGCCTGTCTGGAAGGACTCGGCGGGACTGGCTGAATAGCGGCGCTCCAGGGCGGCTTGCAGCATCGCCGGCAGATCATCTGCCGGATTGTTCGCCAGGTAATCCAGGGCCCACAGGGAAAGCCGGTCCAGCGGGTCCACTTTTGTCTCGCGCCGCTGCGCGGGATCAAGCGGACCCAGGCGCTGGTGCAGCGCGGCAATGATGTCCAGATACGTCACCAGGGTGCGCAATTTGGCGGTCGATCCAAGGTCGAGTTTCGCGCCATCATTAATATCCAGGGGTTGATCGAAATTATCGGTTTGCACACGCAGTTGGTTTATTCCCTCGCCACGCTCGACCAGGGTAAAGCTATAGACCACATGGGCCGGATCACCCCGGCCGAGCAGTCCTTTACCCGTCAGGGCGGCCGCCCTGGCGGCATCTGGATTTCGCAGACCGCGCAGCACGCCGGTCACTGCTTTTTGGGTTTGGCCGTCGAGCGTGCTCGCCACACGCAGGTCAAGCCTGTCAAGGTTGTAAAAACTGGAAACACCGAGAAGAGCCAGAAGCTGCGTGCGTATCGCCGTTGTGGCCTTGGCGTTGACGAACGAGCCAGCGGACGGCGCGGCGCGGACCTTGCTGGCGAGGCTGAGCCTGGCCGCCAGCGCGGCGTCACGCAACGCATGGGAGATGACGCCCTGGCCGGCGAGCAGGCGCAGGTGGTTGTCGGTCATTTGCTCCAGATCACTGTCACGGTCACCGAGATAGTAGGATGGTCTGCGCTGGGCGACCATCAGGCTGAGCGCCTGCTTGTACACCAGGGCAGACTCTTTGGTCGGGGCGATGTGATCAATGTCGCGCAGCAGGGCATTGACCTGGTCAAAGTCTCGGCCATACCAGACCCACAGGCCGTCACCCATGCCGTTGACCTCGCCATAGCCCGGCCTGGCCGACAACGGAACCGTGTTGAGGTAAGCCACGACCAGCTGGCGGCGCACGGCCGTGGTGTCCTCGCCCGACACATAGGCGCGCACGGTGGCCGATGTCATCTGGCGCAGCTTTTCCTCAAGCGATGAGGTACGCCCCTGCGATGAATGACGGTATTTTTCGATCTGCGTCGCCAACGTGCTGCCGCCTGCGCTCTTTTGCTGCGAACCGAAGCCCTGCAAGGTGTAGTCAAGTGTGGCCTTGCCGAAACGACCCCAGTCGATCGCCGGATTGCGCGTCGGGTAGCGTTCATCGAGCAGTTCGCGGTTCTCAATAAACAGCAGGCTTTTGACCAGAATGCCCGGCGCATCGTCAAACCCCGCGTAAATGCGTTCTGGATAATGGGTCGCGAACAGGGGTTGCTGGCGCCAGTCGAGTATCTCCAGCCCGGACTGGTCCTTTTCCCGGTACGGCGCATAAAGCCCCAGGTCAATCCATTCGGTCATCACCGCCGACATGCGCACCTGCGATGTGATCTGAAAATTCTGGGACTGCAGCATGGTCAGGAACTGCGGCAGGCTTGAATAACCCATTCGTGCGTCAAAAGGGCCGTCGATGGGGTAACGCAGGCTGGCCGGGGGTGCGGCCCCTGGTTCAGGCGCATAAGTCGCCTTTTGTGCCCGCTGTGAAATGAAACTGGCCTGCCACCGGGAACTGCGCATTTCTTGCCAGCTCCACCATGCCGCCGCCGCCATTAACCCCAGTAGCGCCAGAAATGCGACGATTTTGACCGTGCGCCAGCTGAAAAGTGACGAGCCTGAACGCGCAGGCTCGGCCATTGAATACCGGGGCCGCAATTCGGCCACTTGTGCCGGCTCAAGCGGTATTGATGGCTGACGATTGGGTCGAAATTTCGCCGTTGCGTTCACGGCCACCCGGTTACCCAGCTTTCGTGCTGCACGAAGATAAGTATGCGGTCGGAGCCGACGTGCGCTTTTTTTACTCATGAAGATAGGCGTCTGATTGCCTGATTTGATCCATTGACTCAGGTAAACACATCGGTGGACACGAAAACCATCTTCCCGCGATACGTTGCTGAAGTCGCTATCGTGCTATCGGCCAACATGCCGAAAGATGAGATTGATCATGGAGATGTGAACAAAGTTGATCGCGAACCCCGGAAAAAAATTCTGGGACTTCCCAAGATGTTTCAGAATACCAGTGTCAATGCAATTTTGTGCCGGGCTGGCTCAATGACCCGACGAGGTAGCTGCCCGGGCCAGCCAGTTCCCTCAGCCAAACCCGTGCAATACCTTGCTGGCCTTTGCAGGAGAAGGCCACCAGCCGCCGCGCCGGGCGCGGGTGAAGCCGTGGGCAAAGATGCCGCCACGGGCGCCTGTCACTATTGGATCGCGGGCACCGGCGCAGTCTGCTGCCAGCAGCCGCCAAATTGCTTTGCTATTGATAGCTGCCCGTGCACATTCCGCGTGGGCTGCAGCCCAATTTTGCACTCAAACCGAGCCACTCGCCTCTTCCGAGCCCGCCTCTCGCAACATAGACGTCGGCACCACACCTAAAACTCTGACCATGCGTCTGCTCAGCCACCATCACCTTGACACCCAACGCGTCAAAACCCAGTTCGCCAAGCGGCAGCAAGCAGTTGCGCGGGACGACTTCAAAAGCCCCCATCTCAAGAAGCTCAGCCCCACGCTGTACTGACGGTTCAAGCTTGACCAAACGAACCGCCTGCTGCTTGCCGGTGGGCTACCGCGATTTTGCCGAGTTCGAACAGCGCATGGTTGGCGTGACATTGCTCGATCACCGGCTGGATGCCCGCACCTTCCAGGCGGTCCGTGGACGCTTTGAGTCGCACATGACGGCAGACGGGGCAAACTTCGTGCGCCCGATGCGCCCTGGCACCCAGCCAGGCGCAGACGGTTCACCACCCCGTGCCAAACGGTGGCAATGCTGCCGACCTCTTCGAAATCGGCGCCGACACATCACGCAGTGACCGATGCACAAGCATCTCATCAAAGCAAAAATCTGTTTCAACCAACACGCCATATGCACGGTTGATTTTTCGCAATGTGCGAAAAGGAGTCAGCGGCAGACTGATCCATAAACTCCTGGAACGGCACGCGCTCGTGTGTCGCAGTGTTCATCAGGAGAAACACGATGCGCAGAATCTATTTACTTGTCCCCCCGGTTGAGTCAGCGCGGTCAGTCGTCGATGAATTGTTGCTGGCACGGATTGAGGCACGTCACATTCACGTCATCGCCCGAGAGGACAGACCACTGGATGATCTGCCAAAAGCGAGCGTGGCGCAAAACTCCGATCTTGTGCCGGTCATGGCACTTTTGCCCATTCGCGCATGAAGAACACCTTCATTCTCCGGCGTTGGGTGCTCGGCCTGCTTTTGTGGTGTGGGCTGCCATGGCTGGTTTTAGCAGAGGCGCCTCCACCGCAGAGCGCGCAGGCCCCGGTGCTGGAGGTGTTCGTGCGCCAGGGTTGCCCGCACTGCACTGAGGCCAAGGCTTACCTGCCCTTATTTGCCCGCGAGCGACCGTGGCTGCGCTTCGTCTATCGTGCGGTGGACGAGGACGCCAACGCCCGTGACGACCTGGTGCGCATCACCGAGCAGGCGGGCTACTGGCCACCGGGTGTGCCTACCTTTGTGTTTCAGGGCCGGGTGCTGGTGGGTTTTGCCGATGCGCAGCAGTCCGGCCCCGAGTTGGCTGCGTTGGTGGACTGGGCGGCACCGGGCCAATTGTCTGCCCCCCCAGCAACGCCACCGCCGACCACAATCGACGCTGGCCGGTGGGGCACCCTGACCGTTTCCGAACTGGGCTTGCCGCTGTTCACGCTGGCGATCGGCCTGCTTGACGGTTTCAACCCCTGCGCCATGTGGGTGCTGTTGTTTCTGCTGTCGCTGCTGGTGCACCTGCACGATCGCCGGCGCATGGCGCTGATTGCAGGTACCTTTGTGCTGGTCAGCGGCGCTGTCTACTACACCTTCATGGCCGCCTGGCTCAATGTGTTTTTGGCCGTGGGTCTGTCAGATGCGGTACGCATGGGACTGGCAGTATTGGCGCTGTTCATTGCCGCGGTGAACATCAAGGACTTCGCCGCTGGCCCTCAAGGCCTGTCACTGTCGATTCCTGCTGCGGCCAAGCCGGGGTTGTATGCCCGCATGCGCCAGGTGGTGCAGGCGCGTTCGCTGCCACTGGCCTTGCTGGGCGCGGCGACGCTGGCCGTGGTGGTGAACTTCATCGAACTGTTGTGCACTGCCGGCTTGCCGGCTATGTACACCGCGATTCTGGCGCAGCAAGCCCTCGGCCCCGCTGCCCACTACGGCTATCTGGGGCTGTACATCCTGGGCTACATCGCCGACGACAGCCTGATGGTTGGCGCTGCGGTACTGGCCCTGAGCAGCGAGAAGCTCAGCGAAGGCGCTGGCCGCTGGCTAAAACTGGTCAGCGGTCTGGTGATGCTGGCCCTGGGCGCGGTCATGCTGCTACGGCCCGACTGGTTGCTTTAGGATGTCAACCCACCGACGACTCCAAGTCTGCGCGGCCTGAAGTCTGGAACGACCGGGTGTGCACGTTCTGCTTGAGAAGTCGTGCAAGCGCAACGGTACTTGATTTCGATTACATTCGCGAATGCTTATATGGCTGAATTCACAACCGGGAACTTGATGACGAATGCCACGGCGGCTTGCGCTGTCTGCGCTGGGCGTCCTTCCTTGAAGGCTTGACCCTGATTTTTCTGGTGTGCCTTGCCGCGCCCTTGAAGCGCGTGGCGGGCATGCCTGAGTGGGTCGCGGCGAGGCTTCCTGACCGGTGAATCAATCTTTTTCAACTCTACTGCCATCCAAAACCATGACCTTCTCCCTTCTCTCCAGATCAAGCCCATCCCTCGCAGCGCCAGTCTCCCGACGCCGTATCACATTGATCGCGGTGGGGCTGACACTGGGTTTGGCGGCTTGCAGCCCGGCCAGCAGTGCCAATGACTCAGTGTCGCTCGAGACAGCGCGCGCTGAGCACGAGGCTGGTCGGGCGGTGCTGATCGACATTCGCGAACCCGCCGAGCACGCCACCGGCGTTGCGCACAATGCACAACTCCTGCCCATGCGCCAGTTGGGCGCACGACTATCTGAAATTCCTGCCGACCCCAGCAAGCCGGTTCTGCTGATCTGCAACACCCAGAACCGCTCCAGCGCCACCCTGGAGGCACTGCGGGAAAAGGGCTACAAGCATGTGCGATACGTGCAAGGCGGTATGAGCGAATGGGCCCGACGCGGTTGGCCCCTGACGAAGCCGGGTGCCTGATCCACACCGGGTGATTCAGCCATCGATGACCCACCCTGTAAACCGCATGAGACCCAATATCGCACCCAAAACCGGCCTCACAAAACACGGGTACCCAAACTCGCCAGTCTGATTTCACGACCGCTTGCGCTGGCATGGGAACCGGTGAAGCCTGCTGCGCCATAGCCGTCACCGCCGTCCGCAGTGGCGAACTGGATGCCAGCACGTCGTAGTACCGATGCCGGTGGGTGCGCGCTGGCGGCACCAGTTGGGCGATGCGGTTGATCAGCTCCAGTGGGGTGAGCACTAATTCACCCGAGTATTTGTCGGATTGCATCGGCTCTGCGTGCCCTTTGCTAGAGCGGTAGACCAGCTCAGCGCCGCATTGAGTGCGCTGTTGTCACGCTGCAGGTAGTAGCGCAGACGTTTGGGCACTTGATCAGACTGCTGCCCAATTGAATCAGCGTCAGCTCAGAAGAACTTCAAGCCCTTGAGCATCACGACCAGAATCAACACCGGTGAGACATAGCGCAGCAAGAAGAACACCGCCTGCACCACTTTTTGGTTGTGCAGCTGCCCCTGGTTGGTCAGAGAGCGGCTGAACTTGTCAACACCCCACACCCAGCCTACAAAGAGCGCAATAAAAATACCCCCGGCAGGCAGGATGATGTTGGAGGAGACGAAGTCAAACAGATCGAACATGTTCATCCCGAACAGCTTGAAGTCAGCCAGCGCGCTGTTGCTCAGCGCGCAGCTGGCGCCCAGCACCACCAGCAAGCCAATGGTCAAGAGTGTGGCTTTGGGGCGCGACAGCCCCAGACGTTCATGCAGGATGACCACCGGAACCTCCATCAGCGACAGCATCGCGCCGGTGGCGGCAATGGCAGCCAGCACAAAAAAAGCCACCATCAGGCCCTGCCCCATCGGGATCTGTGAAAACACGGCCGGAATCGTGATGAAGACCAGCGCGGGCCCGGCCGTGGGCGCAAAGCCGAATGTAAACACCGCCGGAAAAATGGCGATGCCCGCCAGCATCGAGATGCACAGATCGGCGCTCATGACGCGCACCGTGGTGAGCGGGATGTTCTGATCGTCGCGGAAGTAGCTGCCGTAGGTCATCATGGTGCCCATGCCGATCGACAGCTTGAAAAATGCCAGGCCCATGGCGGTGAGCACGACCGACGCCGTGATTTTGCTGAAATCAGGCTGGAACAGAAAGGCCAAGCCTTCAGCTGCCTTGTCCAAAGACAGACTGACCGCGCACAAGAGCAACAGCAGCAGAAACAGAATCGGCATCAGCTTTTTGGTCATGGCCTCGATGCCCTTGGTCACACCCAAGAGCAGGATGCCGCCAATAAACACCAGCACACCCCACTGCCACAAGAGCGACTGCAGCGGGTCGCTGATGAGCGCGTTGAAAGCGGCTTCGGTCACTTGCGGATCGCTGCTGAGGATAGAGCCGCGCAGCGCCTTGAGCACATAGGCAAAGACCCAAGCCACCACTTCGGAGTAAAACGACAGGATCAAAAAAGCGGCCAGCATGCCCGCCACGCCAATCAGCCACCAGGGCTGCCCCTTGGGCGCCAAGGCCTGCAGGGCGGAAATGGGATTGGCCTTGGCCGCGCGCCCGAGCGAAATCTCGGCCATCATCACCGGCAGCCCGACCAGCAGCGTGGCGAGCACATAAACCAGCAAGAAGCCGGCCCCGCCGTTGGCACCGGTCAGGTAAGGGAATTTCCAGATATTGCCCAGACCGACCGCCGACCCCAGGGTGGCCGCGAGCACGCCAAAGCCGGAGCTAAAACCCGCCCGCGCCAGGCCTGGCTTGGGCCCGGCGGCGAAAGTCTTTTCATTCATTGCAATTGTCCCCAGGCCTTGTCCAGGCGTTTCACACTCACCGGCTGCGGCGTGCGCAGCTCCTGCGCGAAGAAGCTGACACGCAGCTCCTCTAACAGCCATCTGAATTCTTGCAGGCGCTCATCGAGCACCCCTTTGCGCTCGGCCACCAGGCGCCAGTAACGCTGCTCCAGGGGACGCAACTCGGCCAGCCGGCTGGCATCTCGGGCCGGGTCGGCGCGGTATTTGTCCAGCCGCGCCGTGATGGCTTTTTGGTAGCGGGCAAAGTGCTGCAACGCCGGCCATGGCGAGGCCGCCAGAAAGCGCTTGGGCATCAGGCGCGCCAGTTGCTGCGCGCAATCCTGCGTGGCCTCGGGCGCATTCTTGGTGTCCTTGATCTTGCGGGTGGCCACAGCGTACTCGGTCAAAATGGCGGCGGCCAGGCGCGCCACCTCGGTGGCGATCAGCGTCAAGCGTCCCCGGCCCTCGTCGATGCGGCGTTTGAAGTCGAGCTCGTTGGTCGGCAAGGGCTCCAGCAAAAAAGCCCGGTCCAGCGCCACGGCGATGATCTGTTCGCGCAGCTCTTCCAGCGTACCGCCACTGCTGCCCTCTAACGACTTGCCTACCTGCATGAAGATCACAGCCATCTTTTGCAGATCGGGAATGTTCTTTTCCAGGTACTTGAGCGCGTCCTTGATCTGCAGCGAAAACAGCCGGCGCAGGCCCGCGCGGTGTTTGGCAGCAGCCACATCGGGTTCGTCAAACACCTCGATCATGACGGCGTCACCGGCATCGATCAGCGCCGGGTAGCCGATCAGGGTCTGGCCGCCCTTCTGGATCTCAAGCAGCTCGGGCAGCTCGCCAAAGGTCCAGGCGCTGTGGCGCTGGCCTGCGGGTGCTGCTGGCAGAACTACTGTTTTGATAGCTTCTTTGCTACTATTGACGCGGGCTAGCGGCTGATTTTCTTTAAAAACTGGCAAGGCGGCGGCATCTTTGGCCATTTTGAGTCCGGCCAGCACCTGGAACGCCCCGCGCGCCTTGGCGCCCAGTTCGGCCTTCAAGGCACCCAGGTTGCGCCCAGTGCCGAGTTGGCGGCCGTGTTCATCGACAACGCGGAAGTTCATGAAAAAGTGCGCGCTGAGCATGTCCGCCTTGATGTCGGCGCGTACCACGTCGATCGAGGTCGCCTGGCGCACCAGCTTCAGCACGGCGTCGAGCAGGCTGCCGTGACCGAACATTTCGGGCACGTTCAACGCCTCTGCCATCTTGCTGGCACTGTCAGGCAGCGGCACCAGGCGCGAGCGCGGGCGCTGGTGCAGGGTTTTGATCAATGCCTGAACCTTGTCTTTGAGCATACCGGGCACCAGCCATTCGCAACGCTCTTCATTCACTTGATTGAGCACAAACAGCGGCACCGTCACGGTGAGACCATCCTTGGCGTCGCCGGGTTCATGCAGGTAGACGGCCGCACAGTCCACGCCCCCGAGCCGGATGGTTTTGGGGAAGGATTGCGTGGTGATGCCGGCGGCCTCGTGGCGCATCAATTCTTCGAGCGTGAGCAGCAACAGCTTCGGGCTTTTCTTGATCTCCTCGCGGTACCAGTTCTCGAAGCTGTAGCCGCTGCACACATCAGGGGGCAATTGCTGGTCGTAGAACGCAAAAATCAGCTCCTCGTCCACCAGCACATCCTGCCGGCGGGCCTTGTGTTCCAGGTCTTCCACCTGTTTGATGAGCTTCTGATTCGCGTCCAGAAACGGCAGTTTCGTGTCCCACTGGCCTTCCACCAGCGCCTGGCGGATGAAAATTTCGCGAGCCGCCACCATGTCGACCCGGCCAAAATTGACACGCCGGCCGCTGTAAATGACGATGCCATAGAGGGTGGCGCGCTCCAGTGCGTTGACCTCGGCCGCCTTCTTTTCCCAATGCGGGTCGAGCAACTGTTTTTTGAGCAGGTGGGCACCCACCTGCTCGAGCCACTGTGGCTCGATGGCGGCAATGCCGCGTCCAAACAGGCGCGTGGTTTCCACCAGTTCGGCCGCCACAATCCAGCGACCCGGTTTCTTGACCAGATGCGCACCCGGATGTGGGTAAAACTTGATGCCACGCGCACCCAGGTACTCGCCCCCTGCCCCTTCAGTCTCCAACTTGCAGCCGATGTTGCCCAGCAGGCCCGACAGCATCGACAGATGCAGTTGCTCGTAACTCGCGGGCAACGTGTTGAGCCGCCATTTGTGCTCGGCCACCACCGTGTGCAGCTGCGAATGGATGTCGCGCCACTCGCGCACGCGCCGGATGTTTACGAAGTTCTGGCGCAAGAGTTGCTCGTACTGGCGGTTGCTGAGCTTGTGCTGCCCTTCCCCGCCCTTGCCGTCATTGATCCATTTCCACAGCTTCAGGTAGCCTGAAAATTCGCTCTTCTCGTCATCAAACTTGACGTGCGCCTGGTCCGCCTGCTGCTGCGCTTCCATCGGCCGGTCGCGCACGTCCTGCACACTCAGCGCCGAGGCAATCACCAGCACCTCGTCGAGCGCGCCGCGTTCCCGCGCTTCCAGAATCATGCGGCCCACGCGCGGGTCCAGCGGCAGTTTGGCCAGTTCCTGGCCCATGGGCGTCAGCTCATTGGCGTCATCCACGGCGCCGAGTTCGTTGAGCAACTGGTAGCCGTCGGCAATGGCGCGGCCCGAGGGACGCTCGATGAACGGAAACTCTTCCACCAGCCCCATGCGCAGCGACTTCATGCGCAGAATCACCCCGGCCAGGGATGAACGCAGAATCTCGGGGTCGGTAAAGCGCGGGCGACCGTCAAAATCTTTCTCGTCGTAGAGCCGGATGCAAATGCCATTGGCGACCCGGCCACAGCGGCCGGCGCGCTGGTTGGCCGAGCTTTGACTGATGGGCTCGACCAGCAACTGCTCGACCTTGCTTCTGAAGCTGTAGCGCTTCATGCGCGCCGTGCCAGCGTCAATCACGTAACGGATGCCCGGCACCGTGAGCGAGGTCTCAGCCACGTTGGTGGCCAGTACGATGCGCCGGCCCGTGTGGCCGTCAAAAATGCGGTCTTGCTCGGCCTGGCTCAGACGCGCAAACAGCGGCAGCACTTCGGCGTTGCGAAACAGGGGCTGGTGGCTCAAGTGGCCGCGCAAATGGTCGGCCGCCTCGCGGATTTCGCGCTCACCCGGTAAAAAAACCAGAATATCGCCGCTGTTGTGCACGTCGCGCCACAACTCATCGACTGCATCCGCAATCGCCCTGTTGAGGTCGTACTCGCGCGACTCTTCAAACGGCCGGTAGCGCTGCTCCACCGGGAACATGCGGCCCGACACCATGATGACCGGCGCAGGCCCGCTGCGCGAGGCAAAGTGATCGGCAAAACGCTGGGCGTCGATGGTGGCCGAGGTCACCACAATCTTCAGGTCGGGTCGGCGCGGCAGGATCTGGCGCAGGTAGCCAAGCAGGAAGTCGATGTTGAGCGAGCGTTCATGCGCCTCGTCGATGATGATCGTGTCGTAAGCCTTGAGCAGCGGGTCGGTTTGCGTCTCGGCCAGCAAGATGCCGTCGGTCATCAGCTTGATGGAGGAATCGCGGCTGAGCCGGTCCTGAAACCGCACCTTGAAGCCCACCACATCGCCCAGCGTGGTGTGCAGCTCCTCGGCAATGCGCTTGGCGACGCTGCTGGCCGCAATGCGGCGCGGCTGCGTGTGGCCAATCAGCCTGGCGTGCTGACCGGGCGGGTAATTGAGCTTGCCGCGCCCCATCGCCAGCGCGATCTTGGGCAGCTGCGTGGTCTTGCCCGAGCCGGTTTCGCCACAAACGATGATCACCTGGTGCGCGTCCAGCGCGGCCATGATTTCTTCGCGCTTGGCTGATACCGGCAGCGACTCGGGAAACTCGATCTTCAAAGTTGATGCGCTCAATGTGAGATGACTCAGCGCAACTGCAGCGTCGGAGCCGCCGAGCCAGCCACAATCTCGCCAATCTCGCAGGCCGCAGCAAAGCCGTGCTGTCTGAATATGTTCAGCACGGAATCCACCACCGAGGGCGCGCACGACACCAGCAAGCCGCCGCTGGTTTGCGGGTCGCTCAGCAGCGCCTGGTCAACGGCGGCAAAGCCTGCAGGCAAGACAATGTCTTGTCCATAAGCGCTCCAATTTCGCCCGGAGGCACCTGTGACGTTGCCCGCAAGCGCCAGTTCGCGCACACCCGCCAGCAACGGCACCCGGGCCCAGTCGATCTGCACGGTGCAGCGGGCGCCGCGCGCCATTTCCAGGGCGTGACCGGCCAGGCCAAAGCCCGTGACGTCGGTCATGGCGTGCACGCCGCTTAGTGCGGCCAGTTCGGGGCCAGGGGTATTGAGCTGGGTGGTGATTGCGATCATCTGCGCGTAACCGGCTGCATCGAGCTTTTCCTTCTTGAGCGCCGCCGACAAGATGCCCACGCCCAGGGGCTTGCCCAGAATCAGCTTGTCGCCCACCTGCGCGTCGGCATTGCGTTTGACGCGGCTGGGGTGCACCAGGCCAAGCGCCACCAAACCGTAAATTGGTTCGACCGAGTCAATCGTGTGGCCGCCCGCAATTGGGATGCCCGCCGCGCGGCAAACGCTGGCGCCGCCTTCGAGGATTTTGCCAATCGTCTGCGTGGACAACACGTTGATCGGCATGCCCACCAGCGCCAGCGCCAGAATCGGCGTGCCGCCCATGGCGTAGACGTCCGAGATCGCGTTGGTGGCCGCAATGCGGCCAAAATCAAAAGGGTCATCCACAATGGGCATGAAGAAGTCGGTGGTGGCGATCAGCGCTTGCTCGTCGTTGAGCTGGTACACGGCCGCGTCATCGGAGGTCTCGATGCCCACCAGCAGTTCCTTCGGGAAAGGCATGGCGCTGATGCCTTTGAGGATTTCCGACAGGACGCCCGGCGCAATCTTGCAGCCGCAGCCCCCGCCGTGAGACAGGCTGGTCAGACGCGGCTGCTGGGGCGCTGTGGCCGGATCGATTGGGGAGAGAGAGGTGATCGAATTGTTTTTCATATGACGTTCAAGGAGGCGCCCGGCAGGTTGATGCAAAGCCCAGCGACCCCAACTGAGCGGGAAAATCACGCGAATGAAGACGCAGATCAGGTCGCAGGCGGCATGCCGGAGCTGCGTATTATCCGATGCGTCACTTGGTTGGCCAGTTGGTGACGCATATCCTCGCTGCCAAAGTGTTTGGTTACGCGACGTTAACCCGCGCTACGAGACCGCCAGTTCTCTAGTAGAGTCAGCACATCAACTACTTTGCGGGCGAGTCATCATGAAATGGGAAGGCAATCGAGAATCCGACAACGTCGAAGACCGACGCAGTGTCGGCGGGGGTGGCCTGCTGGGCGGGCGCAGCATCGGCATTGGAACCATCGTGATCGCGCTGGTGGGTGGTTGGGCTTTGGGCATCAACCCACTGACCATATTGAGCATGTTGAGCGGCGGTGATGCCCCTTCGGCCCAGGTGCAGTCGCAGAGCCCCGCGCAAAAACCACCGGCAGATGACCGCATGGCAGCTTTTGTATCCACGGTGCTGGCTGATACCGAAGATGTCTGGAAAGACCTGTTCACCCAAAGTGGCGGCAGCTACCAGGAACCCCAGCTGGTGCTGTTTCGCGGTGCCACGCAGACAGCCTGCGGTCAGGGACAGGCGGCGATGGGGCCGTTCTACTGCCCGGGTGATCAAAAGGTGTACATCGATCTGGGCTTTTACGAAACCCTGCAAAACAAGCTAGGCGCGCCCGGTGATTTTGCCCAAGCCTATGTCATCGCCCACGAGGTCGGCCACCATGTGCAGAACCTTCTCGGCATCAGCGCCAAGATGGACCAGACGCGCGGGCGTGTGAGCACCGCCGACTACAACACCTTGAGCGTGAAGATGGAGTTGCAGGCCGACTGCTTTGCAGGTGTGTGGGCGCACCATGCGCAGAGCGCGCGCCAGATTCTGGAGCAAGGCGACGTGGAAGAAGCCATGAACGCGGCGGCCAAGATCGGCGACGACGCCTTGCAACGCGCCGGTGGCGGCGCGGTGGTGCCCGAGAGCTTTACCCACGGCACCAGCGCTCAGCGCCAGCGCTGGTTTGATTCGGGTCTGAAAAATGGCAGCATCAAGGCCTGTGACACCTTTAGCGCCCGTAATTTGTAAGGGGCGCCTGAGCCCCGGCCCTGTTACAGAAAACCCCAGGACGGCGAGTGCGTCAAAGCCACGCCGACGATGTAGCCAACGCTGAGCAGAGCGGCCACAAAGTACGGCAAGCGTTGCCCCGGCGACGTGTTCTTGCCCAGCGCCCGCATACCCAGCAGAATGTAAGCCAGCAAGGCCAGCACCTTGGCGGTGAGCCAGCCGTGCACAAACGGGTATTGCCCGATGCGCCAGGCCAGCCACAGGGCCGATGTCAGCAGCAGCGTGTCGATCACATGCGGTGCCACCTTGAGCAGGCGCCACTGGCGCCACGGTTGCGCCATCAGCTCCAGCGTGCCTCGCAAAACAAACAGGCTGACACTGAGCACGACACAAGTGACGTGCAGATATTTCACCCAAAGATAGTCCATGAGCAGGCTTCCGAACCGTTGTGACGCGCCTCAACCGTCCTTGCCATCGGGGCGCGCGCTCATCAGCCAGGGGGTGTAGACCCAGAGGTAAATCAGAAACGCCGTGCTCCATAGGCCGGCGCTGGCAATCAGCGCCGAGGTATAGAACGCAGGCGTGAGCATCGGCAAGAACACCCGCAGCAGCGCCGCCACCATGACCAGCGCGTAGGCCAGCACCTCAGGACCATCCACCGCCAGGGGGCGCCCGGTGTGGCCGCGCGCCGTGCGCGTGATCATGCCGATGATGAGCCCGCCGGTGGCGCCCACGCCCAAAGCATGCACGCCGGCCGACACGGGAATCCAACCCATTTGGGCCAGCGCCAGCAACGCCAGGCCGACCGGAATCCAGGCATAGGCGGCATGCAGAATCCACAGAATCGGCCGCTTGAGCGTCACACCCGGGCGCCAGGCCAGCAGGCGCCAGGTGTGCAAGCCACTGGCCAAGCCCAGCACGATCAGGCCAAGCACGCTGGGCGGCGCCAACACCCAGAGCGCCAGACCCAGCGCGGTCACGCCCAGCGTGACCCGCTCCAGCGACAGCGGGACGGCCAGCTTCAGGCCAGGGGTCACCGCCATGGTGAAAAACGGAATAACGCGCCCGGCCATCACGCATTCAATCATGATGATCAGGGCCAAACCGGCATACAAAGGCAGCATCGCCGAAACGTCCAGCCAGCCCAGAACGGCCAGATGGAAAACCAGATTGGCACACGCCAACAGCGCCAGAATCAAGCCCAGGGGCAGGTTGCGGTAATTGCGGGAACGCAGCAACAGCGTGAGCAAAATGGCAGCCACTATCGGCAACAGCGCCAGGTCCAGCACGGCAAAAAGCGCATAAGGCCCGGTCACCGAGGCCACGCGTGCACCCAGCCAGAGCAGCGCCAGGGCGGCAAGCAGGGCACCGCGCGGAGTGGCCAGGCCGGTCCAGGTTTTTCCCGCAGTCATCAAAAAGCCCACGATGATGGCCACCGCAAAGCCAAACAGCATCTCATGCGCGTGCCATAAAAGACCCGGCGCAGCCGGGCTCAGCTGCCAGCCGCCTAAAAACACGGCCACCCACAGCGGCACCATCAACGCCGCAAGCAGGGCACCACCAACATAGAAAGGTCGAAAGCCTAAGCGCAAAAAGGGCATGCCCGCAGGCTGCTGCGCGGCTGCTTGGGTCTGCGAAGAAATGGGTAAAGGTGTTGGCTTCATGGCGGAGGGATGCAAGGTGCATCAACTTTTTAAAACGGTATTTTATATGCATCTTAAATCAAAGCGCGATAAAATAAGAAACAAAGCCAACATTGAAAGCGCCCATGAGACTCACCGACTACACCGACTACACGTTACGGGTCTTGATGTTTTGCGCCCTCAATCCCGAACGCTCGGTCACCATTGCTGAGCTGGCCGAGAGCCATGGGGTGTCCAAAAACCATTTGATGAAGATCGTCAACGATCTCGCCCGCCAGGGGTTGCTGCAAACCACGCGCGGACGCGGCGGCGGCCTGCGCCTGCTCAAACCGGCGGCAGATATCCGAATTGGCGACGTGGTTCGCCAAAGCGAGACCGATTTCCGGCTGGTCGAGTGTTTCGACCCCGGTCACAACACCTGCACCTTGAGCGCCCAATGCCAGTTGAAGAACGTGTTCTGGAGCGCACAGAAAAATTTTCTAGCCGAACTGGACAAGGTCACTCTGGCGGATGTGACGCGCCCGCAGCCCGTTGACCCGAGCGCTGACGACGCATTGGTCGCAAACGTTCAAACGGTGGCAGTGGGCGCCATTGGGCGTGCGACGCCCCGTTGAATCCACAGAAATTTATATCAAATCAGGCTCTAGCCCACGTGGAATAAGAGTTTGCAGCTATTATTTTTAACTCAAAATTTGCTATTCGGCAATGATTGCAACAGCTTGTTCCTGGCTGCTGGCTGCGGTGCCAGTTCGTCTGGCAGCAAGGGAATCACAAAGCAGCTGTGCGTGGGCAGAGCGGTCCAAGGCAGTGGCTGACCGGGGTGCAACACTTGCGCCACCAAGGGCTCGCACAGGGGCTCAGCCAGTTCCAGTGCGGTGTGGGCACTGGCACGCATCAGGATGAAGCGCATGCTGCGCTCATCCCGAACCAGCGTCAGTTCGGCCTGTTGCCAACCTGAAGGCAGGCAGGGGGTGAAAACCAATTCCTGCGCGCCTTGCTGCAATCCAAAGATGGACTCCATCGCAGCCCGATGCAGCCAAGGTGCAGCCCCTGTGTACCAGCTCCAGCCACCCCGCCCGACATAGGGCGGCTGGCTGTAGATGTCACCGGCCATGACATAAGGCTCGATGCCATAGACCGGGCCACGCACCGGGTGGCTGGCGCGGTGGGCCGGGCTCAGGTAGGTGAAGTAGCGGTAGGGGGTGTCATAGGCCTCGCGCGCTTGCGGCTGCTGCTTCGCCAATTCGGCCTGCGCCATCAAGGCCCAGACGCCGGCGTGCGAATACTGGCCGCCGTTTTCGCGCACGCCCGGCGGGTAAGCCTGAATGTAGCCCGCGCTCGGCACAGCGTGGGCTAGGGGCGGGTCAAGCAACTTGATCAGTCCAGCCTCTGGGTCCACCAGATTCGCATCAAGTGCCGCCATCGCCTGCCGCTGCAACTGCGGCGCGCCAGCCTTGGACAGCACCGACCAGGCTTGCGCGATCGAGTCGATGCGAGCCTCAGGATTGGCCTGCGAACCCAGTGCCTGACCGTCGTCAAAGAAGGCGCGTTTGAACCATTGCCCGTCCCAGGCGGTGCTGTTCAAGGCCGCCGTCCAGCCCAGTGCTGCGTTCTCCCAGCGCAGCGCGCGCGCCTCGTCGCCGCGACTGCGGGCCAGCGGCGCAAAATCAGCCACCACCTGGCACAAGAACCAGCCCAGCCAGACCGACTCACCGCGGCCCTCAATGCCGACCCGGTTCATGCCGTCGTTCCAGTCACCACTGCCCATCAAGGGCAAGCCATGCGCGCCCACCGCCAGGCTGTGGTCAATCGCGCGGGCTCCATGCTCGTAGACCGTCGCGGTCTCACCGCTGATGGTGGGTGTGTAGTAAGCGTCCTCGGCGCCAGCAGGAATAGCCGCCCCTTCAAGAAACGCGACGCTTTCGTCAAGCAGCGACGCGTCACCAGTTGCGCGCAGGTAGTGCAGCGTCGCATGGGGCAGCCACAACAGGTCGTCAGAAAAATGCGTGCGCACGCCATTGCCCAGCGGCGCGTGCCACCAGTGCTGCACATCACCTTCAGGGAATTGACGTGACGCGGCCAGCACGATCTGCTGGCGCAGCGTGTTGGGCTGGGCCCAGGCCAGCGCCATGGCGTCCTGCAATTGGTCTCGAAAACCGGTGGCGCCCCCGGCCTGGTAGAAACCGGCCTTGGCCCACAAGCGGCACGTGACCGCCTGGTACAGCAACCAGCGATTGACCATCGCATCAAACAGAGGATCGGGCGTTTTCACCATGGCGGCGCCCAGCAATTGATCCCACATGCGGCGCACCTGCCCGATGCGCTGCGCGGCAAGCGTCGCTGCAGCCCGGGTGGCGATCTGCCGGGCGGCGTCTGCGTTGTCGCCGTAGCCTAGAAGAAACACCCGCTCCACCGATTGACCGGGGCTCAACACGACACGCGTCGATAGCGCCGCGCAGGGGTCAAGCCCGTCACCCTGGATCATGCCGAAGTGATCGGGCAGCACCAGACGACCGCGCGAGTCGAACAACTCGCGCCGGTCGCAAGTCCAGTCCTCGGCGTCGTCAGCGCCACCGGCCAGACCCAGAAAGGCCGTGCCCTCGCCGAACCCGGCTGACCGCTCGGGTTGCGTGCACAGCAGTGCGGTGAGCTTTTGATCTGGCAGACGCTGACGGTACAGCGCGGTGCGCACGGTACTGCGATCCGATCGATTCGCACCCATCATCCACTCGGCGATGCCGACCACACGCAGCTGCAGTGCCTGGCGGCCATGGTTGACGATTTCCAGCTGCACTTGTTTGACGGAGGTTTGTGCATCGACACACCATGACGCGTTCACCGCCAGATCGCCACGCTGATGGCTGATGCGGCTGTAGCCCTGGCCGTGCGACACCTGGTACACCACGGCGTCATCACCCCAGGCACTGGGCGCCACGCTCCAGACCTGCCGTGTTTTGAGATCCTGAAGCAAGAACCATTCGGCCGGTGGGTCGGCCACCGGATCATTCGACCAGGCGGTGAGCTGATTCAGGCGGCTATTGACCGCCCAGGTGTAGCCACCCCCCGCTTCCGATATTTGGGCACCAAAGCTCGGATTGGACAGCACATTGATCCAGGGCCTAAGTGGGCGCAGCCGGGCACTGACGTCGAAGCGGAACTCGCCCGAGGCCGGATCAAACGCACCCACCGATGCGGGCACCTCAGCAAGGGCGCCGGAGGCGACGGCAACAGCAAAAGTCGAGGTGTTATGACGTTGCTCAAAGGCTTGCTCGTGCATCGCCACCCATTCCTGCACATGATTTACGAGCGGGCGGCCGTCAGCATGCAGACGCACGCGCGCGCACGCTCCCAAGGTGCTCAGTTCGTCGGGTGAGAGCTCGTCCGCGCGCAACAGATAGAAGCCGGTGGCGGCGGGGCCGACGCGCGCAGACTTATCACCGCTGTCACTCACATAGCGTTCGCGCAGCGACGTGAGCTCGCGCTGCAACGCCATCAGGTACGAGGCGGGTTCAGAGTTCACCACCACCAGGTCACAACCAATGCCACCCCAAGACCACAGACTCAAGGCCTGGGCCAGTGAACGCAGCAAGCCCACACCTTGCGTCACGCCAGCCGACACCAGGATGATCGGGCGGTCGCCCGAGATACCGAAACGCCACAGCAGGCGCCGGTCACAGACGACCGTCCCCGCGCCGTCAAAGCGGACCTCTTCGGACGGCGCACGTGTCAGGCTGAGCACCAGAGCCGTAGTCAGGGTCTGGATTGCGACAAAGTTCTCAGCGCTGATGCGCAGGGCACGTAAGCGGATGCTGCTCAGCGTGGCCGACATCAACGAAGCACGTTCAACGTGGCTTGGTTGCACATACTTGTCGATCACGGCGCGCAAGGTGCCGCCATTGTCAGACGCCGCCGTGGCGAAGGTCAGGCGCGCCTTGCCGTGGGGTGCAATGCGAAGCTGAACAGCCAGCGCGCAGACAGGGTCAAGACCGGTGTCAAGCTCCACCGCCTGGTCGATTGACGCCTGCGGCAAATCATCAAACAAGGCCAACGCCTGACTCGCATTTTGGTTGCGGCCCAGCCAACGCTGCCGGTCGGTCTGGACGCGAACACCCCGCACTTGCGGATCGCTGGCGGCCAGGAAATGCGCAACTTGCAGTCCCTGCTCGGTCGGCAAACGGGGCTTGCGCTCGAACAGCAGCGCCTGGTTTTGCGCTTGCCATTGGGCGCGCACGAACAGGTTCGTGAACGCGGGGTGCGCTTCATCGGCGCGCGGGTCAGACAGGGTGACGTCAAAGGCCGACATCAGTTCGATGTCGAGGTTTCGATCACTCAGGTTGCGCACTTCAATCTGGCGGAACTCGATGTCGTCCTCCGGGCTGACCCAAACCGTGGTGTGAGCCTGCAGTTCTGGCCAAGCCGCATCGAAGCAGACCCGGTCGGCGTGGTAAACGCTGCGATAGTGTGCAGCGGGATCGGGCGCCGGATGCTGGGTGATGGACACCGGCCGCCCTAGCCCTGCAGCGCGCGCCGGGTCGAGCCAGCGCAAGTAAAAAAAGCTGCCATAGGCATCGCGCAGTGCATCGTCCCGCCAGCGTGTGATGCCGGTCGGACCCCAACGGCTCCAACCGGCGCCGTTGGGGCGCAGCGACACACTGTAGCGCCCGTTCGACAACACATGGGTGGGCTGCAGCGCCGTCGCGCCCGGCACAACGTCGCGCAGCAGCCCTGGCGCGCGCCTTCGGTCCGGCGCTTGCAGTGACGAGCCCAAGGGCGGTGCTGACAGCTCGGACACCTCACGCGGCACCCGTTCGTGCAGCAGCGAGACCACCGCTTCAACATGGGCATTGGCCATGCCCCAGCGCTGCGCCGTGCCGTCCAGCAGCACATTGGCCAGTGCCACAATGCTCATGCCCTGGTGATGCGACATGAAGGTACTCACCGGCGTGAACAGCTGGCCACCGGCCTGGCGCGCGGGAGAGAAGTCAAGCGCCTCAATAAAGCCATAGCGCGCACGAGCCTGCAGCTCTTCCAGCGCCGCAAAGTTGGCACAGGCACAGTGAGGAGCGATTTGCGCTGCCAGCGCCGTGGCATAAGGCGCGATCACCAACTCGTCAATCGGCGTACGCCGCAACGCCAGCCGCGGCACCCCTTGTGGCGCGTACTGGTAGGCCAGCGTGTAGTCGCTACCCGCATAAGCAGATTCCGAGATACCCCAAGGCACGTTTTGCGTTCGCGCAAAGTCGATTTGCTCGCGAAGCGCTGCATGGCTGGCCTGACACAGCACGCTGCCATGCGGCTCATCAAGCACCAGCAGTGGCATCAGGTATTCGAACATTGAGCCCGACCACGAGCGCAAGCCCGCGCCCGCACCAACAGCATAGAACAACCGTCCCAGGGACGCCCAATGGCGCACGGGCACATCGCCCTTGGCAACAGCGAGCAGGCTGGTCAGCCGCGACTCCGACGCCAGCAAATCATAAAAACTCGCATCGAGCTCCTGTTCCGCGACCCGGTAGCCGATGTGCAGCAGATGCCGTTTGCGGTGGTACAAAAAGCTGAAGTCCGCTTCCCCTGCCAGCCGCTCAAACGCAACGGCCAGCGCCAACAGGCGCCGGGCCGCCTCAAGGCTCCCGTGCGAGGCCAGCGCCTGTGCGTCCAGCGCTGCTGAACGTCGTGCCGCACGGTGATCCGCCAGACACCACCTCAGTTCGGCGCGCTTCGCTGGCGTCAGTGTGGAGCGCCTCGCCAGCAGCGGCGCAAGTCGTTGCCTTGAGGCTTCGATGGCGCGCTGCGCCGCACCACTGTCAAGCGGTGCGCCCGCAAGCTCCAGACAGGCCTGCGCCACGGCGAGCAGGTGGCCGCTGAGATTGCCACTGTCCACGCTCGAGACATACATCGGCAGCAGTGCCGCGCAGCTTTGCGTGTCGTACCAGTTCAGAAAGTGGCCCCGGTGGCGCTTGAGCGTGGCCAGCGTGGCCAGGGTGGCCTCCATCCTGCTCAGCAGCTCCTGCGTGCCGATCCAGCCAAACTGCCGGGCGCAAGCCACGCTCAGCAGGTACAGACCAATATTGGTGGGTGAGGTGCGGTGCGCCACCATGTCGTGCGGCAGGGTCTGCAAGTTGTCGGGCGGCAGGTGGTTGTCTTGGGCGACGACGCAGCGCTCAAAAAAGCGCCACGTATCGCGCGCAATACTGTGCAGGTAGGCTTGGTCCTGTGGCGGAAGCGCCGCATCTTTTTGGGCTGGCCGCGGCCGACTGACCCACCAAATCCATACCGGCGACGCAGCCCACAATACGCAAAGCGTCAGCGCCAATAGTGGGTAAGGTGTGGCAGAGGCGAGCAGTGCACCGAGCAGCGCCAGGGCCACCACCGGCAAGCTCCAATGCGTGCGAACCAGCGATTTCAGGTCGGTCTTTGCCTGTGCTTGCGCCGTTGCGGCTGTGGTCCATTGCAGCAAGTGGCGATGGCTGATGCTCATGCGGTAGAGTGCTCGCACGAGGGCGTCCACTGCCAACAGCGACTGCTGCAACAAAAGGGCCAGATGCCACAACCCGCCACACAGGGCACGTGCCAGATCCATGGTTGCCAAACGGTAGAAGTGGCGTTTTGCCAGGTCGTCGCGGCTCGGCGCAAGGCCCGCCACGGCACCGAGCACGGGCCCGGCAGAAAACGCCACCATCACCAGCGCCAAAGCAGCCCATGGAGACACCACAAAGCCACCCAGCGCCAGCAGCAGCAGCACCAAGGACATGGGCGCCACGATCGATCGACGCAGGTTGTCGAGCATCTTCCAGCGGTTGATGACGCGAATGCGATAGCGCATGGGGTTAAGCAGGAACGGCAGCAACTGCCAGTCGCCGCGTGTCCAGCGGTGCACGCGCGATGCTGCCACGTCGGCATGAAACGGCGCGTCCTCGATCACCGTGATGTCGGTCACGGCCGCGCAGCGTGCCATTGATCCTTCGAGCAGATCGTGGCTGAGAACCTGGCCATCAGGCAGGCGACCAGACAACGCCGAATGCATCGCGCGCACGTTGAGCAGACCCTTGCCGGTAAAGGTACCTTCGCCGAACAGGTCCTGATAGACCTCCGAGCTCGCCGCACTGTAGGGGTCAATCCCGCACTGTCCGGCAAACAGCCAGTGGTAGAGCGTGAAGTCCTTGGTGGCTGGCAGCGGCGTCACCACGCGCGGCTGCAAGATGCCGTAGCCGCGCACAACTTGCCCGCTGGCGTCACACTGCGGCTGGTTGTGCGGGTGCGCGGCCACGCTCACCAGTTCGCGCAGTCGACCGGGGGGCAACTGGGTGTCGCTGTCAAGCGTGACGATGTACTGCGTAGCAGCAGCGATACGGGACTCGTCACCCAGGTCCAGAAACGCAGTGGCCGAGCCCTCTGCCAATGCAGCCACAAGCAGTTCGAGCTTGCCGCGCTTGCGTTCCCAACCAATCCAGCGCTGCTCGGTCTGGCTGAATCGGCGCTCTCGGTGCAGCACAATAAAACGCGGCGCCGCGCCAGTCTCTTCGGCCTCGTTGGGATAACGCAGGTTGAGTTCGCGGATCTGCTGCGTTGCGCTGGCCAGTAAAGCGTCGTCTGACGCCAACTGCGCCGCGTCGGCATCGACCCAGTCGGTTAAAAGTGCAAACTGGGCGTTGCGTTCCGGGTTGGCGAGATAGTGCAGTTGCAGCCGGTACACCAGGTCATGGGTTGATTCCATGTTACTGAGCATGCCCGGGATCACCACCATCACCCGATGCTCGGGCGGTATGCCCTCGCCCAAGGCCAGGCGGGGCAAGTGTCGAGGCCGGGCCGACTCGCTGATCAACCGGTTGATCACCGCGACCACCGCCTCAGACGCCGGAAACATCATCAGAGCCGCGCCCAGGAGCGTCAGGGACAGGCTCGTGCCCGCGCCAATTGACGCGACACTGTGGCTTTGCAGTAGCCAGACCACCAAGCCCAAACTACCCAGAAACAGCGTGCCCAGATAGACGGGCAAGGTCATGCGGCGCACAACAGCGCGCCAGAAAAGGGCAACGCGCTCATGCAGGCCGAGCGCACGCAACAGCGCCGGGTAGCCAGCGCCGTCGAGCCAGTGTCTAGCCGCCAAGGTGGCGTTGTTGGCGCCGTCGTCGGCATCCATCAGATCGAGCAGCGTTTGCGCTACCGACAATTCACTGCGGCCACTTCGCTTGGCCAGTCGCTCAATGCCATGAAGTGTTTGGTCGCGCGTGACGGCTTGCTCCGCGTTGAACAACGGCGAGGTGAGCATCAACTGCATCAGTGGACTGGTGCGCGCAATAATTTCGGGCCAATCGGCCGCGCCGATAGACCGCAACGACGAGACCGCATTGCTCACGCTCAGGTTGTCAGCGGCCTGGTCGGCGCTCTGCTGCGTCTGCATTGCAGTCAGATCGGGCAGCGCGTTGCGCAGCCAGTCGTGGTGTTGAGCGCCATAGCTGGCGCCACCGGTGGTGCGCCGGCCTTGCAGGCGCTGCGCCATCTGCACCAGAAACACACCACCCACTGCGCGCGGCTCCAGCAGGGCCAGCAACTGGTCGAGTGCCTGCACGGGGTAATCATCAATGTGATCGCAGCACAGGTTGGCGAGCTCCCGTGCTGCTCTGTTTGTGGCCACACGTTCGGCCAGACGACGCAGGTTTTCGATCAACACCACACGCAAGGTGGTGGGCAGGGCCCACATCTCGCTGAGGTTCAGTTCACGGGTTTCCTGGTAGGCGCTGAGATATTGCATCAGCAAGTCTTCATCGAAGGCGCCATCGGTGTGGGCCACAAAGGCCCAGGCCACGCCATAAACGCGCGGCAGGCCTGCCAAAGGTTCATCGAGCAGTATCGGCAGCGTGCGAAAGTAGCTGCGCGGCAATCCCTCGTGAATTTCCTTGAGTTGCGCCTCGATCAGGTGAAAGTTGTCAAGCAGCCACTCAGCTGCCGGACTAATGTCGTAGCCGGTGCTAGCTTGCACCTCAATGTAATGATGTGCTTCGCGCAACGCTTGAATGTTGCTGCGAAGACGCGGAAAAAAGGTAGGCGCACGCCCGCCCGCCCTGGCAGCACGATGGGTAGCACCCAAACTGCGGCCGTGCTGGGCAAAACGTTGGAGGCCAAATATTTCGGAGCGAATCGGGGGTTGCACTGGCCCGCGCGAGCCGTCCAGCATCTCGAGCAACGCTGTTGGAGCGTCCGGTAGCAGGCGCTGCATCTCGCGTTGCGCCATCTTTACGACACCAGTGACACGACACCAATCAACAAGGCGGCCACCACCAGGGTCGTCACGAAGCGACCAACCACAAAGCCGTGCATGGTTTGTGCCGCGCACTGCAGAAAAAACAGGCGTCCATGCGACTCTTGGCATAGTTCCAAGTGCGCACCCAGCGCGGACAATTCCACCGGCGACGTCTCAGCATTGTCGCCAAATGATGCAGTGCTCCAGCGCGATCTCAAAATAGTATTGGCGTTCATAGAAACCCCTCCGCAAAACCGATAAACAGATATCAACAATAAAAAATTTATCAGATAACTGGGTCTGTGCATGGCACCTAAGTGCCATTGACAGATCAAAAAAACGCGAGACTTTTAAATGTCAACTCGCGTAGCTTTTAGCGTTAGCGTTAGCGTGTACCAACGACTTCCACTTCAACCCGGCGATCAGGCTGCAAGCAGGCAATCAAGGCCTTGGTGGCTTTGGTGCCCACACACTCACCGGGTTTGGTCACTGGCTCAGCGCCGTCGACGCCCTTGGCCACAATCTTGTCGGCGGCAATCCCGGCCGACGTCACCAAATAGCCCTTGACAGCTTCTGCGCGGCGCTCTGACAGCTTCTGGTTGTAGGCGTGCGAGCCAATGCGGTCTGTGTGCCCGGTGACGTTGATCACGTCAAACTGCGTGCCTCTAAGCTCCGCCGCGAACTTATCCAGGTCTTGCTGACCGCCTGCCTTGACGCTGGACTCATCGAAGCCAAACAGCGAATCTGCAGAAAAGGACACCTTGCGCGGCATCACGATTGGCGCAGGCGGTGGTGGTGGTGGTGGTGGTGGCGCCACGTACACGGGTGCCGGGGCTTGAGCAACCACCACGGGCGGCGGCACGTAAGCCACGGGCACGGGCGTGGGAGACTTGGCGCCAAAGCGATAGATCAGGCCAAGCGAAACCAGGTCGATGTCGCCTTTGTTGCCGACCGCGTCATTGATACGGTAACGCTCCACCTCAGCGCGCATCGCAAGCGCTGGAGTAAACGCGTATTGCATGCCAACACCGAACTTGTAATTGGTGTCTTTGGTGCTGGGGTTGGGGTTGAACACATGCACCGATCCGGTGCCGGTGAACGCATCATCGGTTTGAGCATAGGTAACGCCGGCGCGGCCAAAAACGGAAAACTTATCGGTGAGGGGCATGGTGCCAACGAGATCAAGATTCAGACCTTTGACCTTGAGCTCACCCGTCAGGGTGCCCGTATTCAAGGTGCCCAAGGTGCCCGGCGACGAAGCGTTGGCGGTGAAGCCGAATTTTCCCAAATCGAAGTAACCGGCTTCAACCGCCAAATATTTGTTGTACTGATATCCGCCGAATATCTTGTAACCGGTGGAACGGTCATCATCGCTAATCGTGACGCCGCTAAAGCCGCCGCCCAGCAGATTGCTGGTAATTTTGGCGTCGTCAATGACCGCGCCTGATTGACCGACATTGGCGCCGAGGTACCAGCCCGTGTCGTCCGCACTGGCCAAGGGACTGGCCATGACAGCAAGTGCCATCAACCCTCCCATGCCCAAGGCTTTTGTTAGTTTTGATTTTGCTAATTTCATGATTTTCTCCAGCAAGTGGAATAAGTTCTTGTGCCCGTAGCTTTTATTGGCATGAGCATTGGTTGTGAGGTTTTGGTTAGATGGCGGCAAGTCGCCCCGCCGCCACCTACCTATTGGTTTTAGTTCGCCGGCACCGTGATGGTGGTCTTCGATGGCGAGGCTGCACCGGTCAAAGTGATGGCGCCGGCACCGGTTGCGCCGGCCAACACGCGACCAATGACAGTGGAGCCGTCATTGATCGTGGCTGTACGACCCGCCAAAATGTTGCCGTTCCAGCTGGTGCCGGAGCCGATCGTGATGTCCAGACCGGTGACAAACCAGACGTTGCGCGCCTGGGCGCCATTTTTCAAAATGATCTGGGTTGGCAGCAGAAGCGTGCCGGAGTCAACAAACGAGCTGTCGACCTGAAACATCCAGATGGCATTGACGTCGCCCAGGGCATCAAAAGTTGCCGTGCCGCCAGCCGCCAGACCGAGCGTCGCGTTGTGATAAACACCAGGGAGGTAAGGAATCAGCGAAGACAATTGATCGCCAGCCACGGTCGGCATCGTTGGCACCTTGGCGCGAGCTTCCGTCCACGCGGTATTCAGGTCGTTAGTCACTGATATTGCGGTTGCGCCATTGTCGAATGGATCGCCGGCCCAGTAGACGGAGCCGTTGACGGTCATACCGGTAGGACTTGAATAGGTCTTGACCAAACAGGTTTGCGATGCGCCGGCGTTGCCCGTTGCATCTGAACACGTTGGCGTTGGATTGATCGCAATATCACCATTCACGACGGTCACGCCGGTTGTGGTCAGGCCATCGCGTGAAGCGATGCCAAAGCTCGCGGCGCTGCGCAGGTTAACGAACAGCGCTGGCGGCGGCACAACCACTGCAGCGGTTGTGAAGGTCCAGGAATTTGGCACCGATGGCGAGCCGCCATTAGGAATAGGTGGCGTCACCAAAGCGTTGCTCGCAAGATCCGTAGCGCCATTCGTTACCGTCACCGTGTACTGCGTGCCGGCTTTGAGACCGGGGGCAGTAGGAAGGAAGGTGGCAATCTTGTTCACCGCGTCATAGGCGACGTTTCCACTCACGGTATTGGCAGGTATCGAGGTCTCCGCCACCGTGAAGTTGTTGGTGATCATGGTGGTCGCCAGCATCGCCTCGCTGAAAGTCGCATTGATGGCTTGGTTGACAGGCACGTTGAGGGCCTGATCGGCCGGGGCGGTCAGAGTCACCCAAGGTGCCACTACGTCCAGCGCGGGCGCTGCGAGGGTCGTGAAGCTCCACGAGTAGTCATTGGCCGCTGCTGGCAATGCAGGATTGCCAGCCAGTTGGTTACCTGCCACGTCGGTCGCAAACTTGGTCACGGTGGCCGTATAGGTCGTACCGGCAGCAAGCGGATTCAAAGGTGTCAGGATCGCCTGCTTGGCGTTGCTCGAATAGCTCACCACTGGATTCACTGGCGAGACGCAAGGAAGCGCACAGGTCAGCGTAAAGTTTGCCGGAATGATTGTGGCCGGTGCCATGTCTTCCGAGAACGTTGCGGTGATCGCCGTGTTGGTCGGCACATTGGTCGGAATTGGACTCGACGTAGCCGGCACGGTGGACGCCACCAGGGGTCGGGTTGTATCTGGTGCCACGCCGGTCGTGAAGTCCCGCGTAAAGTTGGCAGCCATTGCTGTGCCTATCGCATCCTTGGCGGCGGTGGTCACGGTGGCGGTACATGCGGCACTGGCCGGAAGGTCAGCCGCGGGTATGGTCAACGTTGCCACGTTGCCTCCTGCTGGGTAGGCAACTGTCGTTCCCGCGACCAAGGTCTTGAGACCGTTGGGCGTATTGGCGGGACTGCAAGCCAGCGTAAAGCTGGTTGGGGTGATCGTCGTGGCATCCATCACCTGGCTGAATGTGGCGGTCACAGTTTTCAGATTGACTGCAACAACGGCATTGGCGGCTGGGGTGGCCGATGTGACCGTCGGCACCACAATGTTCGCGGGTGCAGTAGTGAAGTCCGATGCAAACGCGGCGGCGAGTGCGATGCCCGTAGTGTCCATGGCGGCCGTGCTGACTGCGACGGTGCATCGGGTGGCGAACGGCAGGTTGGGCGTTGCTGGCGGCAGCGTCAATGTTGCCGTATTGCTTGCAGTTGCGTAGGTCACAGCGCCCGTCAGGTCCGCTGCGCCAGGGCAGGCGAGCGTGAAGCTGGTCGGCGTGAGCGTGGCTGGGTTCATCGCCTTGCTAAACGTGGCGGTGATGATTTTCGTGTTGACCGGAACCAAAGTGGCATTTTTGGCTGGCGTGACGGCAGTCACCACCGGGACGGCGCCGGCAATGCCGGATCCTCCCAAGATGGGCTCTCCGCCGCCGCAGGCCGCGAGCAAAACGCTCAGAGCCAATGCCATGAACCATGGCAGGACTCTGGTATAGCTTTCATATTTTTTCATTTGCTTTCCTCTGTATTTGTCCAATAACCTATTGATGAAGTGGCCCGACTCGCGTCAGCCGCTCACGCTGGTGTTTTGCACCACCGCCTGAGCGCTGTGCATCGCCCTGACAGTATTAGCCCGCGCTGTTCTAACGTCTGTGCGATGCCACACATAGGAGCCCGAACGGGTGCAAAAAAATATCGGCGGTGTGTTCGCCAGCGCACGGACCTTGGCCGCACTTGGGTTTAAGCTGCAAACCTACTGAGCCTGACAAATGGTGTTGTGCCAGTTTGGTTGCGGCCGTGTTCATCAAGCCGGACGCTGCATATTTTTTTTCTTCAAAGGATTTCTCATGAAACGCATGATGCTTATTTCAGCCCTGCTCGCCACACTTGGCTTGGCCGCTTGCGACCGACCTGCCGTCGTCGCTGTCCCTGTAGCCCCGATGGCCGTGCCCGGCCCAGCCGGCCCGCAAGGCGAAACCGGCAACACTGGTAACACTGGTAACACCGGCAGCACCGGCAGCACCGGCGCTACTGGCGACACCGGCAGCACCGGCTACACCGGCGCTACAGGTACCACTGGCGCAACGGGTGCAACCGGCGACACGGGTTACACCGGCGCAACTGGCGAAAAAGGCAAGACCGGCGACGGCACCACTGTGATCGTCGTACCGGCAGAGCCAGCCAAGTAGGCTTCTTGATTCACAAACTCAAGGAGTAACTTATGAGCTTGGGAACCATACTGTTGATCGTGCTGATCCTGATGCTGGTTGGCGCCATTCCGAGTTGGTCGCACAGCCGCAATTGGGGCTACGGACCCAGTGGTGGCATTGGACTGGTGGTCGTCATCATCATCATCTTGCTGCTGATGGGAAAAATCTAGCGAAAACTCGTGGCGCGGCTTCATGCCGCGCCACCCGATCAGTGCGTGGGTATGTCAGCTCGGGCTGTTGAAAATCCGGCCGTTTGGGCCGGTTCTTGCGTTGGCTGAGGCTGTTTCAGCAATTCGGTCAGCACCGTCATCCATGATTTGATCGGTATCTGAGTCACAGCCTTCGACAAGAGTTGTGGCAATAGCCCAGCCAACAGCGACGACGTGAAGACAAGACGCCACGGCCGCGCCCAGGCCAAGACGCCACCCACCAGCACTGCGCCCACGACCAGTCCGATCGGATGGCGCTGCGCCAACGGCTGCACCACCGTCTTGACGGTTTCGCCGGCCAGCAGGGTTGCGACACGCCACGGATGCTGCGCCCACCAACTGCGCACAGCTTCCAGCACGATACCCGCGACCGGCATTGATTTCAGGCCGTCGAGCCAGGCCAGCTTGGCACCACTGGTGCGCGCATCAGCCGTGTGCCCCGCTGGCCCCGCGATGTCGCGCAGGGCAAGACGCAAGCGATCACGCGACAGAGTCAGCCGTTCGGCGGGGGTCGGTAAAAGTTCACTCATGAGTTACTCGCTTCGCGCAACATGGCCAGATCGGCCTTCATTTGTTGTAGGATGGCCGCAAAACCGCTGGCTTTGGCCGGTGAGCGAGCCACCAGCAAGCACCACAGTGCCAAGGCCAAAGGCAGCAGCGGGGCTGCAATCAGGGCCCACGGCGCATGCATGCTGGCCGCAGGCGTCACGGCCCAAAGCATCAGGGCAACCCCCGCCAGCACCACGCCCACGGCCAGGCAGCCCAATCCCACCGTATAAAGCAGTGAACGTCGCCGCCAGGTAGACGAGACATGGCCGACTTCGGTGGCGATCAGTTCGGCATAAGCCTCGGCATGATCCGCCAGCAGCTGCGGACGGGTGGCAATCAGGAGAAACAGGGGGTGAATCATGAGGGTCAAGCTCCAGAATCAAAAAATCAAGGCCTGACCAGAACCGCCCCGGGCAGCGCAAGGTCTACCTTAACAGTCATTACGGCAGTGGCAGCCACCCTGGCTGCGCACGCCTATCCAAAAAATTAGCGGCGATCCCGAGAACTTGCCATCATGCTGATCAGTGCCATCAGTGCAGCGCCGGTCGCAGCGGCGATCAGCACCGACTTGATCGGTTCGTCCTTGATGTAGTTCAAGGTGTTGTCCGAGGCGCGCAGCGCAGTGTCACGCAACTGTTGCGAGGTCTCGCGCACGCTGTCTGCACCACGATGCGCGAGTGCGCTGGCTTGGTGCCGCAAGTCCTGCACGCTTCCGGTCAGGCTGTCGAGCGCTTCATTGGCCACTCGTTGGGTCGACTGAATGGCGTGGGTGGCCGACTGTGCAGCTTGGTCAGCCAGGCTGGAGGGTTCTTCGATTTTTTTGTTAAACATGAGGGTTCCTTAAAAAGTTGAGGGTTATGGAAACTGTGTCAATCAGGCTTGGAGGCTGACGGTGAATTGAGCTTGAATTTATGTGGGGTGTCAACGCTTCTTGATAAGGCCAAACAGAAAACTGGCAATGGCCAGAATCGCAAACACAATGAACAATATTTTGCCGATGCTAACGGCACTGGCAGCAATGCCACCAAATCCGAACAAAGCGGCAATCAAGGCGATGACAAAAAACACAACAGCATAGTGCAGCATATCTGGGCTCCTGTAGAAACAAGTCGACTAAGCGCTTGAGGTGATCGAAATAAATGGCACGCAAACTGTACCGGGATAGTCCAACAAGTGTGACCTTTGTTGTCGATCCGGGCGATAAGCAGGCCTGCCATCGTTTTGTCGGGGAACTGCGTCAATCGGCGTAGGAATGCGCTGACAGCGCCAGGCCAACGGCAAGAATCGGTTTAACCGACCCCAGTTTTCACAGGCGAGCGCAGCGATGATGGCGGCAGCTCCACCGAAATCAAGGTCCCCTGCCCTGGCGCAGACACCAGGCTCAAGGTTCCACCTTCAGCCTGTACCCGAAACCGCATGCCCACCAGCCCATAGGCAGAGCGCGCCTGCACACGGGTATCGAAGCCCACCCCATCATCACGAACAGAGACCGCCACCTGACCACGCACTACCGCCAAATTCACCCATACTTGAGTCGCATGCGCGTACTTCATGATGTTGGTGGTGGCTTCCTGCACCAAGCGGTAAACCATCAATTCGGCACTGGCCTGCAGTTCGACTGACGCCAAGCTGCAATGGACCTCAATGCTCGAGTTTTCGGCAAACTCGCGCGTCAGAATTTCCAATGTGGCCGCCAGGCCCAGGTTACTCAGTGCCGACGGGCGCAAGTCTTCAATAATGCTGCGTCCCAGCGCAATGCCGCTGTTGAGTGTGCTGACCAGGTGGGCCAACAGTTCCAGCGCCTCGGGTGCCTTGTCAGCCAAGCGCGACTTGATCCGGGCTGCATCGAGCTTGGCCGAAGTCAGCAAGGCCCCCAGATCGTCATGCAAATTGCGCGCCAGGCGATGACGCTCGTCTTCTCGCGCGGTCTGCAGGTGGTGGGTCAACTCCGTCAGCTGCGCCGTGCGCAGTAAGACCTCGGTTTCGAGCCGATCACGCTCTGCCTGAACGCTGTGCTGCAGTTGCTTTTGTAGCTCCTGGAGCGTCGAGCGCTGGCGCAAGCACATCAGGAGCGCTACCAAACTGATGATCAGCAACGCGCCGACCAGAGCCGCCAGCAACAGCACGGAGTTGCCGGAATTCACAATGCGCAAGACATCCATCTTCAGTTTCCGCCAAAAATTGTGGGATCATGCGGCAAAGAACGCTGCCACACACCATGATTCGAATTGCTATTGTTGACGACCACGCGATGGTCCGCGCCGGATTGCGCCAATTTTTTTCCGACCAGGTCGACTTCGCCGTCGTCGCCGAAGCGGCCAATGGCCGCGGCGCGCTTGACATCGTGCGCAAGGGTGAAGTCGACGTGATCCTGCTCGACATTTCGATGCCGGACCAAAGCGGCGTTGATGCGTTGATCGCCATTCGGGCACGCGCGCCTGATTTGCCAGTGCTTATTTTGAGTGGTTTTGCCGAAGAGCATTACGCCACCACCTTGCTGCGCCAGGGTGCCAGCGGTTATTTGAACAAAGACTGTGACCCGGAAGAAATTGTGAAGGCGATTCGCACGGTGTACCGTGGACGCAAGTACATCACAGCAGGTGTTGCCGAGCTTTTGGCAGAGGGCTTGAGCACGGGCGCTGACAAACCCTTGCACGATAGCTTGTCGGAGCGTGAGTTGCAGGTTTTTTTGCGCCTGGCCAAAGGCGAGGCGATTGGCCATATGGCCATCAGTATGTCGCTGAGCGTGAAGACGGTCAGCACCTACCGAACCCGGGTCATGGAAAAAATGAAACTCGAAACCAACAGTGACCTGACCTACTACGCCTTGAAAAACGGCTTGATCCAATAACCCCATACGCTTAAGCTGAGGTTGCAGGTCCGCTCAAATTGCTGGCGTCGTTTGGCAGCGCGGGCAGCTGGACGCAGTACTCAATCAGCGCGTCGATCTCGTTGGACTTGTCAAACACCCGGTCGGCACCGAGCTCCAGGCATTTGCGCCTAATGTCCGCCGTCGCGTAGTTGCTGAGTACCACCAGCCGCTGGCGCTGCGCCAAGCCACTGGCTGCCCTGAGCACCCCCAGGCCGGAGCCCGCTTTGAGGAAAATATCAACAATGACCAAGTCAGCCTGATTGCCCGGTTGTTTGAGCCACTCAACTGCCGTGGCTTCATCGACAGCCGTGCCGACCACCTTCACCGGTGCAAGTTCTTCCAGCGTGGCGATCAGGCTCTCGCGGATGACCGGGTTGTCTTCGACGATGTATGTCTTGAGCTGATGCATGGGCTGTAGCGCTACTTCTGTGAAGTCGAAAAATTGGCTCGACTATGCCTATTCCAAATGGAAAAGACTATCGGGCGCCTGCGCAGCCGCTTGTCAGAAAATTCCTACATCGCCCACTTTTAACGCAGGGCGCAGGACAACCCGCTTTGCTTTGCTTTCACCGGCAAGGCTAAGATAAGGCGCCCGCATGCAAATATGCTTAATTTTTTTACCGGAGATCATCCATGTCACGTGAAGTTGTCATCGTCAGCGCTGTGCGCACCGCCATTGGTACCTATGGCGGTAGCCTGAAAGATATTGCCCCCACTGAGTTGGCTGCCCAGGTGCTGCGTGAGGCGCTCAAACGAGCCGATGCTGACGGCCAGGATGTCGGCCATGTGGTGTTTGGCCATGTCGTCAACACCGAGCCCAAAGACATGTACCTCTCCCGCATGGCGGCCATCAATGGCGGCTGCCCAAAAGAAACACCAGCGTTTAACGTCAACCGCCTGTGCGGCTCGGGTCTGCAGGCCATCGTTTCTGCCAGCCAGAGCATTTTGCTAGGTGACTGTGACATCGCCGTCGGCGGCGGTGCCGAATGCATGAGCCGGGCGCCCTACGCCAGCTTAAATATGCGCTGGGGCGCGCGCATGGGTGACACCAAGATGGTGGACATGGTGGTCGGTGCGCTGAACGATCCGTTTGACACCGTCCACATGGGCGTCACCGCCGAAAACATTGCGGCCAAGTGGGGCATCACGCGGGCTGACCAGGACGCGCTGGCGGTTGAGAGCCACAACCGGGCGCAACGGGCGGTTGAGGCGGGCTACTTCAAGAGCCAGATTCTGCCGATCATGCTGAAAAGCAAAAAAGGGGAAATCACTTTTGACACCGACGAACACTACCGCCCCAACTGCACCCTGGCCGACATGGCCAAGCTCAAGCCCGCCTTCCTCAAGGAAAACGGCACCGTCACCGCCGGCAATGCCTCAGGCATCAATGACGCCGCCGCTGCGGTGGTGCTGATGGAAGCCGCCACTGCCAAAGTCCGTGGCTTGAAGCCACTGGCGCGACTGGTGGCTTATGCGCACGCTGGTGTGGACCCGAAATACATGGGCATTGGCCCGGTACCGGCCAGCCAGATGGCTTTGAAAAAGGCGGGCCTTACCGTGAACGACCTGGACGTCATCGAGGCCAATGAAGCTTTTGCTGCGCAGGCCTGCGCGGTCAGCCGCGATTTGGGTCTGGACCCGGCAAAAACCAACCCCAATGGCTCGGGCATTTCTCTGGGCCACCCGATCGGCGCCACCGGGGCGCTGATCACGGTCAAGGCGCTGTATGAGCTCGAGCGCATTGGTGGCCGATACGCGCTGGTAACCATGTGCATCGGGGGCGGCCAGGGCATTGCCGCCATCTTCGAGCGCGTGTCCTGAGCGGCTGACGAGCAACCTGCGGCGCCACATGGCAAGGCTAAGGCACTGGAGTCTGGGCGCCAAGCTGATGCTGGTGGGGGCGCCCTTTTTGCTGCTGGTCTTCATTTCCACGGTAGCCACACTGTGGGTCTCCTGGCAGCTTGACGGTGGCGCCGCTGCGGTCAATGAAGCTGGCCGCATGCGAATGCAGTCTTACCGCATGTCCTTGGCCATTGGCACCGGTGAAACCAGAGAACTGAGCGCTCAAGCCCGGGAATTTGACCGCAGCCTGTCCACTTTGCGTCATGGCGACCCCGAACGGCCTTTGTTTGTCGCATGGGACGACACCTCCACAGCGCGCTTTGCCGTGGTTGAACAAGACTGGGCTCAGTATCAAAAGCGCTGGATCGAGGGCCAGCCAGCCGTCTTGACTGACTTGCGGGCGCAGACCGTGACCTTTGCCTCGCACATTGATGCTTTCGTGAACAGCATCGAGACCCACATCGCCAAATGGACGGCGCTCTTGCATCTGCTGCAGGTCAGCATGCTGGCACTGGTGATCTTGGGCGCGGCGGTGCTGCTTTACACCGGTTATCTTTTTGTGCTGGAGCCCGTGGGCCAGCTCAAGCAGGCGATTGACAAAATTCAGTCCGGTAATTTTGACGCTCGGGTGGAGCGCGTCACCACTGATGAATTCGGCACGCTGGCTGATGGCTTCAATAACATGGCGGCTCACCTGCAGTCCATGTACCAAAACCTGGAAAGCAAAGTTGCTGAAAAGACCGCCCAGTTACAGGAGAAGACGGCGCGACTGGAGAGCCTTTATGAAGTCACCGCTCTGGTGAGCAACGCCACATCACTGGAATCGCTGGCGCAGGGCTTTACCAAGAGTGTGGCGCGCATTGCCCACGCCGACGGAGTTGCGTTGCGCTGGTCCAATCAGGCCAACCAGCGCCATCTGATGCTGGCGGCCCACGGCCTGCCGGTCTCCATGGTGGATGCGGAGCACTGCATCTACACCGGCGACTGCCATTGCGGAGCGGCCAATGCGCAAGCGCTACTGAACGTGATTCCGATTCGCAATATGGCCAACTCAATGCCGCAGCATTGCGCCAGAGCCGGTTTTGAGACCGTGGTCACGCTGCCGGTGCGCCTGCATGAGCGTTTGATGGGCGAGGTCGATTTATTTTTCCACGCGCGCGTGAACCCCACTGTGTCGGAGCGCTCACTGCTGGAGGCACTGAGCAGCCATCTGGCCAGCGGCATGGAGAATCTGCGCCTGAACGCCCTGGACATGGAAGCGGCGGTATCGCAGGAGCGCCATCTGCTGGCACGTGAACTGCACGACTCGATTGCCCAGTCGCTGGCTTTTCTGAAAATTCAGGTGCAACTGATGCGCGACGCGATCAAGACCAATGACCCGGTGCAAATTGCGAATGTGCTGGAAGAAATCGATATTGGCGTGCGTGAGAGTTATGGTGACGTGCGTGAGCTTTTGCTGCATTTCAGAACCCGCACCAATGCCGAAGATATTGAGCCCGCGCTGGCCACCACCCTGCGCAAATTTGAGCACCAAAGCGGCATCAAGGCGACGTTCGCGATGCAAGGCCAGGGCATGCCGCTGTCACCCGAGCTGCAAATCCAGGTGCTGCACATTGTTCAGGAGGCGCTCTCCAACGTGCGCAAGCACGCTCACGCCTCGCAAGTGTGGCTCGATGTACAGCAACTGCCCGCCTGGCGCTTTGAGGTGCGTGACGACGGCATTGGCTTTGAGCCAGACACTGATGCACTCGACGAAACGCATGTAGGCCTGCGCATCATGGTGGAGCGCTCGCAACGCATTGGGGCTGAACTCGACGTCCTGTCTAAGCCCTCGCACGGCAGCTCGATTATTTTGACCTTGCCGCGGCCCTCCCACCCGATTGCCATAGTCAAGACCGTGGCGCCAATCGAAGCTTGAAAATTCTCATGCCCAATGTTGCCACCTCACCGATTCGCATTTTGGTCATTGATGACCACACCTTGTTTCGCCGCGGCCTGACGGCGCTGCTGGCGCGCGACCCCCACTTGTGCGTCATCGGTGATGCAGCCGACGCCGGTCAGGCACTGCGCAAGGCGCAGGAACTGCAGCCGGACCTGATCCTGCTTGACAACCACTTGCCGGGCGTCAGCGGCGTGGACGCCCTGCCCGCTCTGCGTGAAGCAGCGCCCAAGGCTGTGATCCTGATGTTGACCGTCAGCGAGGACGAAAATGACCTGGCGGCGGCACTGCGCGGCGGCGCGGCTGGCTACCTCCTGAAGACCATTGAAGGCGATGCCTTGACCGCCGCGATCGAGCGCGCCATGCAAGGCGACAGCGTGGTGGCGCCCGAGATGATGAACAAGTTGGTCGCCGCCTACCGTGGAACGAGCAAAGAGGTGCCTGGGGTCGACGCAGCGCTGCCCCCAGCCGTGCGACCCGACTCTGCCATGGCCAGCCTGTCGCCGCGCGAACGCGAAATATTGAATGGCATCGCGCGTGGCGCGAGCAACAAAGAAATTGGCCGCGAGCATGGCATTGCAGAGACCACCGTGAAGATTCATGTGCAGCACATTTTGCGCAAACTCGGCGTCAGCTCCCGCGTGCATGCCGCTGTGATCGCCACCGAGCGAGGCCTGCTCTGAGTTGAACATCCTTAGTCGCTCTGACCTGTAAAATCGGGGCCGACCGTAGCTGGCGCAGTCACCGGCTCGTCTTTGGCGCAGAGATTGTTATCGCCCCACTCAAGCCAGTCCGGGCCAAAGAGTTCCACCGGGTGCGGCGAACGCTCGTTCGAGCAAGCCATTGCGTCAATTGAGCAGTATTGGTCACAGCCCCAGCACAACCGTTCTGGTTTGGCCGGATGGATCGGAAATTTCTTGTTCATCGTGGTGCTGGTTAAATGACAGCCTTGGCGCCTGCAAGTCGAAGTGTAATAAACAGACTCGGTGACACGGCTGACGCTATGGCGGGTCAAGATCGCAGGCGCCCCATGCGGCCCATCTTCTTTGAAGTTGCACGTCATGATTTGCACTGAATGCAAGAACTTCAGCCTGCAAGTGCCCTTTATCAGCCAGACCATGCGTGCTTACGCGAACGGCAAAGACGAAGAAAACACGAATTGATCCTGGTTTATATGACAAATATGGCCTTAGCCCGCGTCGCGCGAGCCTAATATGCTATTTATTTAATACTGATTGAAGGCACTTTCCAGGGCGTCGCGCATTGACATTTTTCAGGCGTTGGCCTGGGTGCGATTCAAAGTGATGTGGCACGCTGAAGAAATCAAGGCATCACGTCAAACCCGGCTTTGCGTATTAAACCCGGCCCGGCGACTGGGCTATGCCTGACACCGTCGAAGTCAGAATTTCTGCAGCAAAAGGCACACATCAATTAGCGCAACATCCAACTCCGGCAACTTTTGAAGTTTCCCCTGCCAGCGTACCCAATCGTTCGCAGAATCAGTCGGGTGATGCGCTTTGCGAAGGTAAAGGAGGAGAACGCGAAGCGGGCGCCGGGACACGTAGCAAAGCGTATCGCCCGGCTGATTCACCCACTACCGTGATATCAGCCCCGATCCAATAGACGCACCTGAGTGCTTCGGAAATGAACCCTTGATCTGACGCCCTCACTTTGAATCGCACCCCGTTGGCCTGGCGTCACAGCGCGATTTCCCGATTCACGCTATAAACGCAGTCCACGTGCCGGGGCCCGGCTCGGCGGAAGAAGTCCGCGCGGCGCCACTCGTCCTCCCCCTGAACCTCACCCGAAAGGCTTTGATATGAATACCTTGTTATCGCGTCGCTGGCTGATTCGCTGCAGCTCACTGTTGCTGCTGGTAGCGGCCCCGGTCTTTGCCCAAACTGCGGTTCGCGTGGCGTCAAAAATTGACACCGAGGGCTCCTTGCTGGGCAACATGATGATTCAGGTGCTGGAGGCCAACGGCATCAAAACTGAAAACAAGGTGCAGCTCGGCACCACAAAAATAGTGCGCGGCGCCATCACCGCGGGCGAGATTGACCTGTATCCGGAGTACACCGGCAACGGCGCGTTTTTCTTTTCCGATGAAAAAAACCCGGCCTGGAAAGATGCCACGGCGGGTTATGAGCGGGTGAAAAAGCTCGATGCCGACAAAAACAAGATCGTCTGGCTGGAGCCGGCCCCGGCCAACAACACCTGGGCCATTGCGCTGCGCCAGGATGTGGCCGCCAGCAACAAAATCAAGTCGCTCGCCGATCTGGGGCCGTGGCTGGCCAAGGGCGGCCAGTTCAAGCTGGCCGCTTCAGCCGAGTTCATCGAGCGCACCGACGCGTTGCCCGCGTTCCAGAGTGCCTATGGCTTCAAGCTCAAGCAAGATCAGCTCCTGACGCTGGCTGGCGGCGACACCACCGTGACCATCAAGGCCGCCGCGCAGCAAACCTCTGGCGTCAACGCCGCCATGGCCTATGGCACCGACGGCGCGATCGCTGCTTTGGGCCTGGTGGTGCTCGACGACCCCAAAGGCATTCAGCCGGTCTACGCGCCCGCACCACTGATCCGGGCGGAAACGCTGGCGCGTTATCCGAAGATCAAGGACCTGCTGGCGCCGGTTTTCAAGACCCTGGACGGCCCGACGCTGCAAGCCCTCAACGCAAAAATTGCGGTGGAAGGGCAAGACGCCAGACAAGTCGCCACCGACTACCTGCGTGCCCAGGGCCTAGTCAAGTGACAGCGCGGCGTTGCCGATAGCGTGCAACCCTGCGGGGACGCTGTGAATCCGGGCGCGTGATGCATTGGGTCAAAAACCGCGTACTGGCCGTGCTGGTCCTGTCTGGCCTTGTTGCGGCGCTGGGTTTGCCATTTTTGACGCACGCGCCGAATCGACTGGTCGCTGGCATCGGCATAGCGCTGGTGCAACTGGGCAAAGACACGGCTGCTCATCCGATGGAGATCTGGCTGACCTTGTTGCCCGCCGTGCTGCTGGTTGCGGCCATTTTCTTGCGCCCGACACGCGCGATACAAATTATTGTCTACCTGGCGGCCACGTTTTTTTTGACGGGTCTGGCTGCTCTGGCGGCGCACCACGCCACACAACTGGCCGACCAGTCGGGCGCGATCGCCCGCACCTCCCTGGGCGCTGCCTTCTGGCTGCTGGCCGCCTTCAGCTGGCTGGCGGCGACCGACGCGATGCAGCGGCTGGCAGTGCGGCTGCTCTGGCGCCTGCTGGGCGCGGGCTTTGTTATCGTGCCGCTCGGACTCATGCTGGCAACCGGGGCGTTCAACGATTTATCGCTGCTCAAGGAATACGCCAACCGCCAAGATGTCTTCAGTGCGGCGCTGGGGCAGCATCTGCAGATCGTGCTGGCCAGCCTGCTGCCGGCGCTGCTGATCGGCGTGCCGCTGGCGCTGGCGTCAAACCGGTCGCTGTCCCTGCGAACGCCCTTGTTTGCGGTGCTCAACGTGATTCAAACCGTGCCGTCGATTGCGCTGTTCGCCTTGCTGATGGCACCGCTGGCACTGCTGGCAGCCAGCGTGCCGGTGCTGGCGCAGCTGGGCATCAAGGGCATCGGCTTGGCCCCGGCCGTGATTGCCCTGACGCTGTACGCGCTGCTGCCGGTCGTGCGCAGCACCGCGGCTGGACTGAGCCAGGTGCCGCAGCCGGTGATTGAGGCCGCGCAGGGCATGGGATTGACAGCGCGGCAGATTTTCTGGCGCGTCGAGCTGCCGCTGGCCTTGCCGGTTTTTCTCGCGGGGCTGCGCGTGGCCACGGTCCAGACCATCGGCATGGCGGTGGTCGCCGCTTTGATCGGTGCCGGCGGTTTTGGCGCCATCGTGTTTCAGGGTTTGCTCGGCGGTGCGCTGGACCTGGTGCTGCTGGGCGTGCTGCCCGTGGTGGCCATGGCGCTTGCGGTGGACGCCTTGCTCAAGACCCTCAGCCTGGCGCTGGAGCCTAACGTCAATGATTGAACTTCAGCATGTCTGCAAAGCCTTCAACGGCCTCCCCGTCATCGACGACCTGAGCCTGCACATTGCGCGCGGAGAGTTCACCGTGATTCTGGGCAGCTCCGGCTCGGGCAAATCGACCTTGCTCAAGATGATGAACCGGCTGCTGGAGCACGACAGCGGGCGCATCCTGTTTGCCGGCGAAGAGATTCGCAGCTTTCGCCCTGAAGCCATTCGGCGCCGCATGGGCTACGCGATCCAGTCGGTCGGGCTGTTTCCGCACTGGAGCGTCGAGAAAAACATCGCCACGGTGCCGAGGCTGCTGAAATGGCCTGCAGAGCGAGTCCACGCGCGCGTCACGGAGCTGATGACGCTCTTACAACTTGACGCTGAGCGGTACCGCAAGCGCTATCCGCACCAGCTCTCGGGCGGCCAGCAGCAGCGCGTGGGCGTGGCGCGCGCACTGGCTGGCAAGCCCGAGGTGCTGCTGATGGATGAGCCGTTCGGGGCGCTCGACCCGGTGACACGCGCCACGTTGCAACTGGAGATTGCGCGCATTCACAAGGCCTTAGGCACCACCATTGTGCTGGTCACGCACGACATCGACGAAGCGCTCAGCCTGGCAACCAGCATCGTCTTGCTTGACCACGGGCGCATCGTGCAAAGCGGCACGCCGCTACAAATGCTCTCCAATCCGGCCAACGACTTCGTGACTGATTTTTTTGGCCGCAACGATGTCGGCATCAAGCTGCTGGGCCTGCAGAGCGTGGCCACGCGCCTGCGCTCGGGCGAACACGCAGGTGGCGAGCCAGTGCACGCGAGCTTGAGCTTGCGTGACGCAATGTCGATGTTTTTGGTACGCCGGGTGGACCGACTGGCGGTGGTGGACGGCGAGTGCCGCGCCTTGGGTACCATCAATTTCTCTGACCTGCTGGACCTGCGGCCATGAGCGGTGCAGCGCCCGGCGGAACCACCCGCCGCGCCTGGGCGCGTGACCCCTTGCCGTGGGCCTTGGCGGCCTTGCTGTTGCTGATTTTCGGCATGGCTCAATTGAAACCGCTGTTTGCCGCGCTGTTCCCAGAACTGCAGCGGCCGGTGTACGCGCAGGACAGCTTTTGGGCGCTGACCGTCTCGCACCTGAAAATCGTCGGTCTTTCCAGCGGTTTTGCCGTGCTCGTGGGTGTTGGCGCAGGAATTTTTGCCACCCGCCCCAGCGGGCGCGAGTTTCGCCCTTTGATTGAAACCGTGGTCGCTAGCGGCCAGACTTTTCCACCGGTGGCGGTCTTGGCCGTGGCGGTGCCCGTGGTCGGTTTTGGCGAGGCGCCGGCCCTGATCGCCCTGGCGCTGTATGGCTTGCTGCCGGTGCTTCAAAGCACGCTGGCCGGTATCAAGTCAGTGCCGCCAGGGGCGAACGAAGCGGCCGAGGGTCTGGGCTTGAGCCCATGGCAGCGCTTGCTGCACGTTGAGCTGCCGCTGGCAGCCCCGGTGATTCTGGCGGGTGTGCGCACTTCGGTCATCATCAACATCGGCACCGCCGCCATTGCCTCGACCGTCGGTGCCAAGACGCTCGGTTTGCCGATCATCGTGGGCCTGAGCGGCTTCAACACCGCCTATGTGCTGCAGGGCGCCATGCTGGTGGGTTTGCTGGCCGTGGTGACCGACCTGGCTTTCGAGCGGCTGGGGCGTTGGCAGGCTGCGGTATAAGCCGCCCGGCGCGGCCGCCGCCAACGGCAATACCCGCGACGGGGAAAGGGTGTCAGTGCCCGTTCTGGCTCAGTCGAAAAATCCGAATAAAGTATCAATACAATAGCTACTAAGCCTTAGTCTACGTGGGCTAAAGCCATTATTTATCAATAAAATCAACAAGTTTCTGAGGACCTGTTGATGCCGCCACACCACGACCAAGCTGGGCCCAACGTGCGCCCATTCATAAGGTATAAAATATATAGACCTTCAGAATTCGAGCGCCCAAGGAGTCCCCAAGAATGAGATCCCAGCATCACTTTTCAAGCCCGCCCCAGCCCGGCGCGCCCGGCATCAAACGCCCCACAGGAGTTGCATCATGACCATTACCCTCACCCAAGCGGCAGCCAAGCAGATCCGTTCGCAAATTGCCAAGCGCGGCGCGGGCCTGGGCTTGCGCGTTGGCGTCAAAACCGTCGGCTGCTCGGGCTTCGCCTACACCTATGAACTGGCCGACGAGGTGCGCGCCGATGAAGAGCGTTTTGAGGCCCACGGTGCCACGCTGCTGATCGCCCCGCAAAACCTGCTCACGCTTGACGGCGCCAGCCTGGACTTTGTCACCGAAGGGCTCAAGCAGAGCTTCCAGTTTGACAACCCCAACGTCGGCAACACCTGCGGCTGCGGCGAGAGCTTCAGCCTCAAGGGGAGCAACAGCAAAGGAGTGGCAGCATGAGTGCGGTCCTGCAAAACCTGGTCAACCAACCCTACAAGCATGGTTTTGTCACCGATATCGAATCCGAGGTGGCGGCCAAGGGCCTGAGTGAAGACACCATCCGGCTGATCTCCGCCAAGAAGAACGAGCCCGATTGGCTGCTTGAATTTCGCCTCAAGGCCTTTCGCCACTGGCTGACCATGACCGAGCCCGAGTGGGCCAACGTCAAGTACCCGAAGATCGATTTTCAGGCCATCAGCTACTACGCGGCGCCCAAACCCAAGCCCAAACTCAAGAGCATGGACGAGGTCGATCCCGAGTTGCTGCGCACCTTTGAAAAGCTCGGCGTGCCGATGCACGAGCGCGCGGCGCTGGCAGGCGTGGCGGTCGATGTGATTTTTGACAGCGTCTCGGTCACCACCACCTACAAGGCCAAGCTGCTGGAGGTCGGCATCATTTTTGGTTCCATTTCCGAGGCGGTGCAAACCCACCCCGAGTTGATCAAACAATACCTGGGCACTGTGGTGCCATCGGCCGACAACTACTACGCCGCACTCAATTCGGCCGTGTTCACCGATGGCTCGTTTTGCTTCATCCCCAAGGGCGTCAAGTGCCCGATGGACCTGTCCACCTACTTTCGCATCAACACCCAGGACACCGGCCAGTTTGAACGTACCCTGATCGTGGCCGAAGAAGGCGCCTCGGTGTCTTACCTGGAAGGCTGCACCGCGCCGCAGTTCGACACCAACCAGCTGCACGCGGCCGTGGTTGAACTGGTGGCGCTGGACAACGCCGACATCAAATACTCCACCGTGCAAAACTGGTACGCGGGCGATGAGAACGGCTTAGGGGGCATCTACAACTTCGTCACCAAACGCGGCGTGTGCCGGGGTGTCAATTCACGCATTTCATGGACCCAGGTGGAGACCGGCTCGGCCATCACCTGGAAATACCCCTCGTGCATTTTGCTGGGCGACAACTCGGTGGGCGAGTTTTATTCGGTGGCGGTGACCAATCACCACCAGCAGGCCGACACCGGCACCAAGATGATCCACATCGGCAAAAACACCCGCAGCACCATCGTCAGCAAGGGCATTTCGGCCGGTCAGTCGAGCAACAGCTACCGCGGGCTGGTCAAGGTGATGCCGGGTGCAACAGGCGCGCGCAACTACTCGCAGTGCGACTCGATGCTGGTGGGGGCCAAATGCAGCGCCAACACCTTTCCGTACATCCAGGTGCGCAACCCCAGCGCCCAGGTGGAGCACGAAGCGTCCACCTCAAAAATCGGCGAAGACCAGATGTTCTATTTTGCGCAGCGCGGCATCGGGGCTGAAGAAGCGGTCTCGATGATCATCAATGGTTTTTGCAAGGACGTGTTTCAACAGCTGCCGATGGAATTCGCGGTTGAAGCCACCAAATTACTCGGATTCAAATTGGAAGGAAGCGTAGGATGATTATCGAAAACAGCCCCACATTGCTGGAGGTGCGCGGCCTGTGCGCCAGCGTCAACGGCACTGACATTCTCAAAGGCCTTAATTTCACCGTCAAGCGCGGTGAAGTGCACGCCATCATGGGGCCCAACGGCTCTGGCAAGAGCACTTTCGCCAAGGTATTGGCGGGCCACACGGCCTACCAGGTGACAGGCGGCGAGGTGCTGTTTGAAGGCAAGAACCTGCTTGAGATGGCCCCGGAGCTGCGCGCACGTGCCGGAGTTTTTCTGGCGTTCCAGTACCCGATCGAGATTCCCGGCGTCGGCAACAGCCAGTTCTTGCGTCTGGCCTACAACACCGTGCAGGCCGAGCGCGGCAAAGAGGAACTGGACCCGCTGGAGTTTGACGATCTGGTGCGCGAGAAGATGAAGCTGCTGGAGATGAGCCCCGAGTTTCTGGAGCGCAGCGTCAACGAAGGCTTTTCGGGCGGCGAGAAAAAGCGCAACGAGATTTTGCAAATGGCGCTGCTCGAGCCCAGCCTGGCGATCCTCGATGAAACCGATTCGGGCCTGGATATCGACGCGCTGCGCGTGGTGTCGCAAGGCGTGAATCACCTGGCCAACAAGGACAACGCCATTGTGCTGGTCACGCACTACCAGCGCCTGCTCAACTACATCGTGCCCGACTTCGTGCATGTGATGAGCGCCGGGCGCATCATCCGCACCGGCGGCAAGGAGCTGGCGCTGGAGCTCGAAGAGCGCGGCTACGACTGGATCGAGGCCGAAGCCGAGGCCGCAGGAGCGGTGGCATGAGCACCAGCACCGCGATGGTCACGGAGCCAGGCGCTCTAGACAGCCTGCTGGCTGCGCTGGCACTGCCGCCCGGTAGCTCAGCCCCAACGCAGCCGCACTGGCTGAAGGCGCTGCGGGCCCAGGCCTTGGAGCGCGTAAGCACCCTCACACTGCCCAGCACCCATGACGAGGCCTGGCGCTTCACCCCGCTGGCCGCCTTTGCGCGCCAATCCTTTCATCCGCTGCGCACGCCCACAACACTGCAGCCGGACGACATAGCGCACCTGCACATCGCAGAGGCAACGACGCGGCTGGTTTTTGTGGATGGGGTGCATGCGCCGCAGCTCTCCAGCGTCAAGCCCGATGCCGCGCTGGCAGTCGGCACGCTCGCCGCCATGCTGAGCACGCACGCGGCCACCCTCCAGGCGCATCTGGGTCAGCAAGTTGCCGGTCATGGTGCATTTTTTGCGGCACTCAACACCGCTTTTCTGCAGGATGCGGCCGTGCTGGTGGTGCCGCCTGACAGCTCGCTGGGCGCGCCGGTGCATCTGCTCTTCATTTCAACGCAGCCTGAGGTCGCCAGCCACCCGCGCCTGTTGCTGGTGGTGGGGGCCGCAGCCAAGGCGACGGTGATTGAAGACTACGTGGCTTTGATTGAGGGCACAAATTTCACCAATGCGGTGGCTGAGGTGGTCGTGGGGGCCAATGCCCAGCTTGAACACGTGCGCCTGCAGCGCGAGAGCAAACAAGGCTTTCACATGGCCAGTTGCGCCGTGTCGCTCGCCGCGGCCAGCCGTTACCACTCGGTCAACATTGCCCTGGGCGGACAGATCTCAAGGCTCGACCTGAAAGTGACCCAGACCTTTGATGGCTCGGAGTGCACGCTTGACGGCCTGGCGTTGATCGACGGCGAACAGCTGGCCGATACCCACACCTTCATCGACCACGCCAAGCCGCACGGCACCAGCCGCCAATTGCACAAATGCATTGTGGGTGGGACGGCGCATGCGGTCTTCAATGGCCAGGTGATGGTGCGCCCCGGCGCGCAAAAAACCGATTCTGCACAGTCCAGCCGCAACCTGCTGCTATCAAGCCGGGCGCAGGTTGATACCCAGCCGCAACTTGAGATTTTTGCCGACGACGTGAAGTGCACGCACGGCGCCACCGTCGGCCAGCTCGACAGCGACGAAGTGTTTTACCTGCAGAGCCGCGGCTTGTCGGAGCGCGTGGCGCGCAATCTGCTGACCTACGCTTTTGGCGCTGAGGTCATCAACCGCATTCCAGTCGCCTCTCTGCGCCAGCAGCTGGAGCAGACGGTGCTTGAACAGACCACAGGCCAGCCATGAACATCACCGCTACGCCCACCGCACCCGCCACCCTTGACGTGGAGCGCATTCGCGCGGACTTTCCGATCCTCAAACTCACGGTGGCGGGCAAACCGCTGGTCTACCTGGACAACGCGGCATCGAGCCAGATGCCGCAAGCCGTGATCGACCGCCTGGTGCGCTACCAGAGCAGCGAGCACGCCAACATTCACCGCGCGGTGCATTACCTGTCCGAGACCGCCACCGCCGCTTACGAGGCGGCGCGCGTCAAACTGCAGCGTTTCATCAATGCGCGGGAAGCACGCGAAGTGATTTTCACCAGCGGCACCACTGAGGGCATCAACCTGGTGGCGCACGGCTGGGGCCGCCAGAACATCAAGGCGGGTGACGAGATCATTTTGAGCGTGCTGGAGCACCACTCGAACATCGTGCCGTGGCAAATGCTGGCCCAAGAGAAAGGCGCCACGATCCGCGTGGTACCGATGAATGACGCTGGCGAACTGATGCTCGATGCGTATGAGGCGCTTTTCAACGAGCGCACCCGCCTGGTGAGCGTCGGCCATGTCTCGAACGCACTGGGCAGCATCAACCCGGTGAAAAAAATGATCGCCTTCGCGCACGCGCGTGGCGTGCCGGTGCTGGTTGATGGCGCGCAGGCCGCGCCACACCTGGTGGTGGACGTGCAAGATTTGGATTGTGATTTCTATGCTTTTTCGGGCCACAAGCTGTGCGGCCCGACTGGCATCGGCATCTTGTACGGCCGCGCCGCGCTGCTTGAAGCCATGCAGCCGTTCAAGGGCGGTGGCGACATGATTCATACCGTCACTTTTGAGAAGACCACTTACGCCGCTATACCCAACAAGTTCGAGGCCGGCACACCACCGATTGCAGCGGCCATTGGCCTGGGCGCGGCTGTGGATTACCTCACAAGCATTGGCATGCCCGCGATTGCTGCGCACGAGCATGAGCTCTTACGCTATGCCACCGAGCAGATGGGCGCGTTGCCCGGCGTGCGCCTGATCGGCACCGCGCAGCACAAGGCGGCCGTGCTGTCCTTTGCAGTGCAGGGCATCCACCCGCACGACATGGGCACGCTGCTCAATCAAGAAGGTGTAGCAGTGCGCACCGGCCACCACTGCGCGCAGCCCTTGATGACGCGCCTGGGCGTGGTCGCTACCTCGCGCGCCTCCTTTGCGTTTTACAACACGTTGGCTGACGTGGACGCGTTGGTGGCTGGTATTCGCACCGTTCAAAAGGTATTCGCATGAGCGCCGACCCCAAAGCCCTGTACCAGGAAGTGATCCTGGACCACAACCGCAAGCCGCGCAACTACGGCGAACTGGATCACCCCAGCCACCATGCCGAAGGGGTAAACCCACTGTGTGGCGACCACATTCACATCGCGCTGGAGCTCCAAGGCGAGACCATCGAGCGCATTGCATTCAAAGGCGAATCGTGCGCCATCTGCAAGGCCTCGGCCTCCATGATGACCGCAGCGGTCAAAGGCAAGAGCGCGGATGATGCCAAGACGCTGATCCACGAGTTTGTGGACATGGCGACCGGCCGCATCACCGCACAAGACGGCCCGCACATCGGCCGTCTGGCGGTCTTTTCGGGCATCAGCGAGCTGCCGATGCGCGTGAAGTGCGCCATTTTGCCGTGGCACACGCTGCAGGCGGCGTTCAATGCCGAGCCCAGCACCTCGACCGAGGCAGAGGCTGACCCAATGCACACGCCCTTGGGCGACGCGTGAGGCAAATCGCTTAACCGACAGGACATCACCATGCCAAAAATCGCCGACATCGAAGACACGCCCAACCCGAACGCCAAGAAGTTTGTGTTGCGTGAACCGCTCACCTGGGGCATCGCGCATTCCTACGAAAGCGCCGAGCAGGCCCAGGGTGATTCACTGGCGAGCGCCTTGTTTGCCATTGCGCACGTCACCAACGTCTTTTATGTGGACCGCTGGCTCACCGTGACACAGGACGGGCAGGCCGACTGGGAGCCCCTGTTGCGTGAGATTGCACCACCTTTGCGCGCCACGCCGGCTGCCAGCGACCAATCGGCTGCAGCCGTGTTTGCGGCGCGGGCCACGGTGGCGGATTTAAGTCCAGAAGACCGCCAGCGGCTCGACGACATCGAGCTAGTGCTGGATCAAGAGATCAGGCCCTACCTGCAAAGCGACGGCGGCGACCTGCACGTGCTGAGCCTGGCCGGCAACCAACTTGTCGTTCACTACCAGGGCGCGTGTGGCACCTGCCCGAGCGCGATTTCGGGCACCCTGCAGGGCATAGAGAGCCGCTTACGCACCCTGGAACCCGACATCGAAGTGATCGCGGCCTGATGCGGCAACACCTCGCAACCTTGAATGAAAGCCCCACATGCGCCTGACCACCATGAGCGACTACGCGATGCGCCTGCTGATGTATGTGGGTCAACAGCCAGAGCGTCTGTGCACCATCGCGGAGGTGGCCCGCGCTTATGAAATTTCCGAAGCGCACCTGACCAAGATCACGCACCAGCTGGCGCTGGCGGGCTGGCTCGAGACCGTGCGCGGCAAGGGCGGCGGCATGCGCCTTGCAGCAAACCCGCAAGACATTGGCCTGGGCGCCGTGGTGCGCAGCATGGAGCCCGACTTCACCATTGTTGAATGCCTCACCAGCGACACCACCTGCCACCTGACCAGCACCTGCCATTTGACCGGCATCATCAACGGCGCCTTGCAAAGCTTCATGCAGTACCTTGACCGCTACACGCTGGCCGACCTGCTGGCGCCTGGCGCCGAAAGCCAGGCGAAACTTCAGCCGCTGACCTTTCACAAGCGACCCACCGCGTCGACCGCCTGAGGCCCTGCCCTCACGCTTTGTTCACCTTATTGACCCCCACCGAGCCTGTCATGATCCAGCAATCCATCGATTCATCCGCCGCCAAGAACGAACTGCAAGCCGTGTTGTTCGAGGGCATTCACCCCTCCGCCGTCGAAGCGCTGCAACAGGCCGGCTACACGCGCATCGTGACCCATGCCAAGGCCCTCTCTGGCACAGAACTGCTGGCCGCGCTGGCGGATGCGCATTTTGTCGGCGTGCGCTCACGCACCCAGCTCACCGCCGACGTGCTGCAGCACGCCAAGCGATTGGTGGCGGTGGGCTGCTTTTGCATCGGCACCAACCAGGTGGACCTGAAAGAGGCGATGCGCCTGGGCATTCCGGTCTTCAATGCCCCGTTTTCCAACACCCGCAGCGTGGCCGAGTTGGTGCTGGCGCAGATCATCATGCTGATGCGCGGCATTCCTGAAAAAAACGCGATCCTGCACCGCGGCGGCTGGGTCAAGAGCGCAGCCGATTCCTATGAAGTGCGTGGCAAGACGCTGGGCATCATCGGTTATGGCCACATCGGTACGCAAATTGGCGTGCTGGCCGAGCAACTCGGCATGCGCGTGGTGTTTTGCGATATCGATGCCAAGCTGCCGCTGGGCAACGCGCAGCCCATGAGCAGTCTGGGTGAGTTGCTGGCTGCGGCCGATGTCGTCACGCTACATGTGCCTGAAACGCCGCAAACAGCCATCATGATCGGCGCGGCGCAACTGGCGGCCATGAAGCCCGGCAGCCACCTGATCAACGCCTCGCGCGGCAGCGTGGTCGACATCGACGCCTTGAGCGCCGCGCTGGAGAGCCGGCACCTGCATGGCGCGGCGATCGATGTGTTTCCGGTCGAGCCACAAGGCAATGATTCAGTCTTTGTCTCACCGCTCACGCGCTTTGACAACGTCATTTTGACGCCGCACATTGGCGGATCAACGCTGGAGGCACAGGTCAACATCGGTACCGAAGTCGCGGCCAAGCTGATTCGCTACGGCAGCAACGGCTCCACCACCTCCGCCGTCAACTTTCCCGAAGTGGCGCTGCCCGCGCACACCGGGCGCAGCCGGTTGCTGCACATTCACCGCAACGTGCCCGGCGTGCTGGCGCATGTCAACGAGCGCCTCTCAAACGCGGGCATCAACATTGCGGCGCAGTACCTGAGCACCAACGAGGAAGTCGGCTATGTCGTGATCGACGTGGACAGCGCGGCCAGCCAGGCGGCGCTGGATGAACTCTGCGCCGTGCCGGAAACCATCCGTTGTCGGATTTTGTATTGAGATAAGCGCAGATCTGCCAGGGCAGCTGCCCCAGCGCGCGTGCCGCAGCCGGGCCGCTGCAGTCAACGAATGCGAGGTTCTTGGTTCTTGGCGCTTGGAAATTGGGCGTTGATGGGGTTCGCATGAAGTTGCTAGACTTCCCCCGATGACTGAAACAGAAAAACCACATAGCCCCATGATGGCCCAGTACCTGGGCCTCAAAGCAGACTACCCCGACACGCTGCTGCTGTACCGCATGGGCGACTTCTATGAGCTGTTTTTCGCCGACGCCGAGAAGGCCGCGCGCCTGCTCAACATCACGCTGACGCAGCGCGGCCAGAGCGCCGGGCAGCCCGTGGTCATGGCCGGCGTGCCCTTTCATTCCCTGGAAACCTACTTGGCCCGACTCATCAAGTTGGGTGAATCAGTGGCGATTTGCGAACAAATCGGCGAAGTCACCGGCAAAGGCCCGGTGGAGCGCAAGGTGGTGCGCGTCGTCACGCCGGGCACGCTGACCGACCTGGAACTGCTGAGCGACAAATCCGAGTCGATGCTGCTGGCCGTGCACCAGGGGCCGCGCAATTCCTGTGGCCTGGCCTGGCTCAGCGTCACGCAGGGCGAAGTGCACTTGGGCGAGTGCGCGGTGGACGAGCTGGCGCAGTGGGTGCTGCGCATTGCGCCTGGCGAGATTATCTTCAGCGCAGGCGCGACGCCCGCCTTTGAGTCACGCTTGCGCGGCGCGCTGGCCTCTGGTGTGGTGTCTGTCAGCGTGCGGCCCGACTGGCAATTTGATGGTGGCCTGGGTGAAAAAAAATTGCTGGCGCAGCTACAGGCCGCCAGCCTGGCCCCGTGGCAGGCCCAAGATTTAACGCTGGCCCACGCCAGCGCCGCCGCCCTGTTGGCGTATGCCGAGCACACGCAAGGTCGGGCACTGACGCACATCCAGAGCGTGCGCGTGCAACGCGGCGATGCATTGATTGATTTGCCCCCCACCACCCGGCGTAACCTGGAGCTCACCCAGACCCTGCGCGGTGAAGATCAACCGACGCTGTTTTCGCTGCTGGACAGTTGCATTACCGGCATGGGCAGTCGCCTGCTGAAAAACTGGTTGCTCACACCCGAGCGCGAGCGCGGCGCGGCACAGCAACGCCTGAACGCCATTGCCGCGCTGCAAGGCGGCGGCGCGCACACCTCGGGCGCCGGCGTCTGGCGCCAACTGCGCGAGCAACTCAAAGGCAGCACCGACGTGGAGCGCATCACCGCGCGCATCGCGCTGCGCCAGGTGCGCCCCAGGGAGCTCGTCGCGCTCCAGCAAACACTTCTAAAAACAGAGCTACTTAACCATATTACACGCGGGCTAGAGCCCTATTTGACTCAAATTTCAGACCATTTACTGGCACCCGAGGCTTGTGCCGCCTTGTTGGCCCGTGCCATTGACCCCGAGCCCGCCGTACTGGTGCGCGACGGCGGCGTGATCGCCAGCAGTTTTGACGCCGAACTGGACGAGCTGCGCGCCATTCAGACCAATTGCGACAGCTTCTTGCTCGAACTGGAGGGGCGCGAGAAGGCCCGCACCGGTATTGCCAACCTGCGCGTGCAGTTCAACAAGGTGCATGGCTTCTTCATCGAGGTCACGCAGGGGCAAGTGGACAAAGTGCCCGAGGACTACCGGCGCCGCCAGACGCTCAAAAACGCCGAGCGCTTCATCACCCCCGAACTCAAAGCCTTTGAGGACAAAGCCCTGAGCGCGCAAGAACGGGCTTTGGCGCGTGAGAAATGGCTGTACGAGCAGGTGCTGGACCAGTTGCAGGTTTTTGTGCCCGCCCTCACCCAGGTCGCGCGTGCGCTGGCCACGCTGGACGCGCTGTGCGCACTGACCGAACGCAGCTTGACGCTGGGTTGGTGTGCGCCGCAGTTTGTCAAGGAGCCGTGTCTGGACATCACACAGGGTCGCCATCCGGTGGTGCAGGCCCGCCTGGCCGAGACCACCAGTGGCGCCTTCATCGCCAATGACACGCGCATGGGCCCCAAGCAGCGCATGCAGATCATCACCGGCCCCAACATGGGCGGCAAGTCGACCTACATGCGCCAGATCGCCGTCATCGTGCTGCTGGCCAGCATGGGCAGTTACGTGCCCGCCAGCGCCTGCCGGCTCGGGCCGATCGACGCCATCCACACCCGCATCGGCGCCGCCGACGACCTGGCCAACGCCCAGTCCACCTTCATGCTCGAGATGCTCGAGGCCGCGCAGATACTGCATGCCGCCACCCCGAATTCGCTGGTGCTGATGGACGAGATCGGCCGCGGCACCTCCACCTTTGACGGCCTGGCCCTGGCCAGTGCCATTGCCACCCAGTTGCACGACAAAACCCAGGCTTACACCCTGTTTGCGACGCACTACTTTGAACTCACCGAGTTCCCGGCCCAGCACCACGGCGCCATCAACGTGCACGTGAGCGCGGCCGAGGCGGGCCGCGACATTGTGTTTTTGCATGAAATTGAGCCGGGCCCAGCCAGCAAAAGCTACGGCATTCAGGTCGCAAAGCTGGCGGGCATGCCCGCAGCGGTGCTGAGCCACGCGCGCCAGACCTTGGCCGCGCTGGAATCACAAGCGACGCTCAACCAGGCGCAGGTCGACTTGTTTGCCCCGCCGCCAGCTGCTGAGGCGCTCGCCGCCAGTGCCATCGAGGCCGCCGTGGCGGCGATCAATCCTGATCACCTGAGCCCGCGCGAAGCGCTGGAGGCGCTGTACCAGTTGAAGAAGCTGGCGGCTGACCAGACCTAACCAGGTTCAAAGGACAATAGGGCACAGCCTCGCCCTACACTCTCGTTTTATTCTTGCCATTCACGCTTACACCATGACTTACTGCGTTGCCATCAAACTCAATGCTGGACTGATTTTTCTGTCCGACTCGCGCACCAACGCCGGGTTGGACCAGATCAGCACCTTTAGAAAAATGATCGTTTATGAGAAACCAGACGACCGATTCATGGTGCTGCTGTCGGCCGGCAACCTCAGCATTTCGCAGTCGGTGCGCGAGATTCTTCAGGTGGAGCAGCTCAAGGAACACGCCGACAGTGAGCCCATCACAATCTGGAACGCCAAAAGCATGTTTGATGCCGCGCGCGTACTGGGCGCGGCCATTCGCCACGTGCGCGAACGCGACTCCGAGGCGCTGCGCCAGTCAGGTGTTGACTTTAACGTCTCGCTGATCTTTGGCGGTCAGATCAAGGGTGAGGCCATGCGTCTGTTTCAGGTCTACTCGGCCGGCAACTTCATTGAAGCCACCCCCGAGACGCCCTACTTTCAGGTCGGCGAATCCAAATACGGCAAACCGGTGCTGGACCGGGTCATCACGCCGGCCACACCGCTGGACGAGGCCGCCAAGTGTGCGCTGGTATCGATGGACTCCACACTCAAATCGAATTTGTCAGTGGGTTTGCCGCTGGACCTGGTGGTCTATGAAGCCAACCAGTTTCAGTCCGACAAAGTGGTGTGCATTGATGAGGACAATGCCTATTTCAAGATGATGCACAACAGCTGGGGACAAAAACTGCGCGAGGTCTTTGACAGCATTGAAGACCCGATGTGGAACGGTGAGCACACCGAGGTGCCACTGATGCTGCAGTCTGGCCGCAACCAGGCATTGAAAAAAATCACGACGCCTCAGGAAAAGTTGATCTGATGATCTTCTCGCACGCCAACAGTTTTGCCGCCAGCACCTACCGCGTCTTGTTCAAAAGCCTGCGAGCACGGGGCTTCAAGGTCAGTGCGATCGAGAAATTTGGCCATGACAGCCAGTACCCGGTCACCAACAACTGGCCGCATTTGGTCCAGCAACTCATTGACTTCACCCAGGTTCAGGTTGAGAGAGCGGGTGAGCCCGCTTTCCTGGTTGGCCATTCACTCGGGGGCTTTCTCAGTCTGATGGCGGCGGCACGGGCGCCTAAACTGGTGCGTGGTGTGCTGCTGGTGGATGCGCCCATTCTGGGCGGCTGGCGCGCCACCACCTTGGGCGTCATCAAAAGCACGCAACTCGTCGGTTCGTTTTCACCGGGTGCCGTCAGCCGCCAGCGGCGCAACAGTTGGCCCAGCCAGGAGGCCGCGCTGGCACACTTTCACAGCAAAAGAGCCTTTGCCAAATGGGACCCTCAGGTGCTGCAGGACTACATCGCCCATGGCACCCATGACGAGGGGCTCGGCAAGGACATGAAGCGCGTGTTGGGCTTTGACCGCGCGGTGGAGACCGCCATCTACAACACCCTGCCCCACAATCTGGACGCCCTGCTCAAGCGCCATCCAGTGAAATGCCCGGTCGCCTTCATCGGTGGCATCAACTCGGTCGAGATGAAGCAGGTCGGCATGGCCATGACCGAAAAAATCTGCAAGGGCCGCATCATGATGCTTGATGGCAGCCACCTGTTCCCCATGGAAAAGCCGCTCGCCACGGCAGCGGCGATTGAAGCGTCGCTATTGAATCTGCAAAGCCTGGCCTGAACTGGTCAAACCCCAGTTGCCAAGCCTCAGGCTGCCCAGGTCACCGCGCCGCTCCAGGCGGTTGCCAGCACCACCACGCCAAACACAATGCGGTACCAGGCAAAGGGAACAAAATCGTGGGTAGACACGTAGCGAATCAGCCAGCGAATGCACAGCAGCGCGGCAAAAAACGCCGTCACGGTGCCCACCGCGAACATCGGCATGTCATCCCAACGCAACAGCTCGCGCTGCTTCCACACGGAATAGGCGCCCGCCCCCATCAGGGTCGGAATCCCCAGGTAGAAACTAAATTCAGTGGACGCCTTGCGCGACAGCCCCAGCACCAGGCCGCCGATGATGGTGGCCCCGCTGCGGCTGGTGCCCGGGATTAGCGCCAGGCATTGCAATAGCCCGACTTTGAGCGCATCCAGGTAGGTCATTTCGTCCACGGTCTCGACGCGGGCGTGACGCTTGCCCGCCAGGTCCAGCGCACCGTACAGCCGGCGATGGCGGTGCTCAACGGCGAGGATGATGAACCCGCCCACGATAAAGGCCAGCGCCACCGGCACCGGGTGAAACAGGTGGGCCTTGATGACGGCGCCAAAAGTCAGGCCCAGCACCACCGCCGGCATGAACGCGATCAGCACATTGAGCGCGAAACGCTGCGCCACCGGGTCATGCGTGATCCCGAGTACGGTGCGGCGCAAGCGCTCGCGGTATTCCCACATGACGGAGAACATGGCGCCGGTCTGGATCGCAATCTCAAAGACCTTGGCCTTTTCGCCCGTGAAGTCGAGCAGCGAGCCCGCCAGAATCAGGTGCCCGGTGGATGAAATGGGCAAAAATTCCGTCAACCCCTCGACCAGCCCCATGATGGCGGCTTTAATCAGCAATACGATATCCAAGACAACTCCTTCAAAGAGCAGCGATTATCACTGCAGGGTCTGCGGCGACGCTCGGCAGCGCTGCCAAGTTCGTGGGATGATATTGGCCACGCAAACCATGGCACTGAAAATGTCTGACTCCCTGGCTCTGTTTTCGCTCCCTTTGTTTCCCTTGGAGACGGTGCTGTTCCCAGGCGGCACGCTCGCGCTGCGAATTTTTGAAGTGCGTTACCTCGACATGATTGGCAAATGCCACAAGACCGGCGCACCTTTTGGCGTGGTCGCACTGACGCAGGGCGCCGAAGTGCGCAAGGCCGACGCTGGCGCAGCCAGCAGCGATGGCTTTGCGCTGGAGCTGTTTCATACTGTGGGCACCCTGGCGACGATCAACGAGTTGGTCACGCCCCAGCCGGGCTTGATGATGGTTGGCTGCTCCGGCCTGCAACGCTTTCGCATGACCCACCAAGAGAAATTGAAACACGGCTTGTGGGTTGCCAACGTCATGCCGCTGGCCAACGACCTGCGGGTCAAAATCCCCGATGACCTGAAGGTCGCAGCCGTGGCTTTGGACAACCTGCTCCACACCCTGCGCGCGCGCGGCACGCCGCTGGCCCAAATGCCAGTGCATGCGCCCTATCAATTTGACGACTGCAGCTGGGTCGCCAACCGCTGGTGTGAGCTCTTGCCCATGCCTCTGGCGCAAAGGCAGCGCCTGATGGAACTCGACAACCCCTTGCTGCGACTCGAGCTCGTCAACGATCTGCTGGAACGCAACGGCATCGCCACTTGAGTGTCAGGCGGGCAAACCCGCAGCCAGCCACGTGCTGCGGGTGCTACTTCAGGCCAATGCGCGGTCTAAAATCATTCGCATGAGCACCCCCACCCCCGCCACACCCCCGACCCCTGCCAGCAAAGGCACCACCGCGGCTTCTGAGCCCGTCAAACCCAGCAACTTTTTGCGCCAGATCATCGAAAGCGATCTGGAAAAAGCCACCTACGCCACGCGCCACTGGGGCGGCAGCCCCGGCGATGCCGCGCACCACGCCAAAGGTGAGCCTGACCCGGCCAAAATCCGCACCCGCTTTCCGCCCGAGCCCAACGGCTACCTGCACATTGGCCACGCCAAAAGCATCTGCCTGAACTTTGGCTTGGCGCGCGATTTTGGGGGCGTGTGCCACCTGCGCTTTGACGACACCAACCCAGAAAAAGAAGAGCTGGAGTACGTCACCACCATCATGAATTCGGTGCGCTGGCTGGGCTTTGAGTGGAATGGCTCGCCCACCGCCCAACCCTACCAGGCCAGCGACTACTTCGACTTCATGTACCGCGCGGCCGAGCATCTGATCGAAGCCGGCCATGCCTACGTGGACGAACAGACGGTGGAAGAAATCCGCATCAACCGGGGCGACTTCAGCAAGCCCGGCGCCAACAGCCCGTTCCGCGCCCGCACCCCGGCCGAGAACCTGGCCCGCTTTCGCGAAATGCAGGGCGGCCGGCACGAAGACGGCGCCATGGTGCTGCGCGCCAAGATCGACATGGCCAGCCCCAACATCAACCTGCGCGACCCCGCCATCTACCGCATCCGCCGCGCCACTCACCACAACACCGGCGACAAATGGTGCATCTACCCGATGTACACCTTTGCCCACCCGATTGAGGACGCGCTGGAGAACATCACCCACAGCATCTGCACGCTCGAATTTGAAGACCAACGCCCGTTTTACGACTGGCTAATGGAGCGTCTGACAGAAGGCGGCCTGCTAAGTAGCCCACCCCCGCACCAGTACGAATTTGCGCGCCTGAACCTCACCTACGTTGTGACCAGCAAGCGCAAGCTGGCGCAACTGGTGTACGACCACAAGGTGACGGGCTGGGACGACCCGCGCATGCCAACCATCGTCGGCCTGCGCCGGCGCGGCTACACGCCTGAGGCGATTCAACTGTTTGCCGAGCGCATTGGCGTGACCAAAAGCGACAGCTGGATTGACTATTCAACGTTGGAAGGCTGCCTGCGCGAAACGCTGGACGTGTGCGCCCCCCGCGCCATGGCCGTGCTGGACCCGGTGAAACTGGTGCTGACCAACTGGGATGACGTGATGGGCGCGGGCAAGCTTGACGACTGCTCCGCCCCCCTTCACCCGCACCACCCCGAGCTGGGCCGACGCAGCTTCAAGATTGGCAAAGAGGTTTGGATTGACCGCACGGACTTTGAAGAGACGCCTCCCAAAGGCTTTTTCAGATTGTTCCCCGGCAACAAGGTGCGCCTGAAATACGGCCACGTCATCGAATGCACCGGCTGCAGCAAAGACCTAGAGGGCCGCGTGACCGAGGTATACGCCACGCTGGTGCCCGACACCAAGAGCGGCACCCCCGGCAGCGACGCCGTCAAGGTCAAAGGCGTCATCACCTGGGTCGCCGTGAATGATGGCCTGGCGGTTGAGGTGCGCCTGTACGACCGCCTGTTTCTGGAAGCCCAGCCCGACGCGGGCGGCAAAGACTTTATCGAAGCGCTGAACCCGAACAGCCTGAAAGTGGTGACTGCGTTTGTGGAGCCATCCCTGGCCAGCGCCCGCGCGGACCAGAAGTTTCAGTTTGAACGGCATGGGTACTTTGTGGCGGATGGGGTGGACCACACGAAAGCGAAGCCGGTGTTTAACTTGGCGGTGGGGTTGAAAGATAGTTGGGGAAAGTGATAACAAACGGCCATTCAAATCTACAGGCAAAAGGAATTTAGATGGCAACAACAACTAAGTCACTCCGCAGTTTTTTGCAAGGCTCCTTGAGTGACTTTGCGGAGTCTTGTCAGATGGGTCCACTAGTTACCGCAACGACTCTGACAAGCCTTGTTGTGCTATTGGCCAACCTACGTGAGGAAGGTGCTGAACTCACGCCAGAGGTCTACTTATGTGAAAATTTAGAGGAGACACTGAAGCTCTTGCCCGATCGTGATGTACTGCAAATAGGGCACGCAGTTGATCCGATATCCGCCATCACAGAAGGACTCAAAAAATGCAGTCCTTTGGCTATTGGAGGGTGGAGCGTCTACTTGTCCTCAATTGCTGGAAATTATGAGTTTGGACTTTTCCGGGGATCGTTAAATCCCTTAAGCATCTCTGTGAATAGCACTCTGTTTTCAGAGCCGCTTGAATCAATAAAAGTCGTGCGCCTTTTTCGCACTGCCACAGGATGCGTAGAGCTATGCAACAACAACAACAACACGCATTGCATATTGTTGAATGACAGGCAGGAAGGTGGCCCAAAGCCAAATCAGCATGCAGAAACTTTGCCAGAGCTAATTTGTCGAGATGTCCCAGAGAATTTACGCGAACCGTCTACAACATATGTTGGCAAAACTTTGGACAGAGCTTTAGGTGCGTGCCACGGTACACTAATTGCAATAACTAAAAAGGACACTGTTCCATCTTTCTTAAAAGATGGAGTGGTACTCCTTTCGCCGCTTGACCTCTACGAGGCCGTCGCAAAGAAAAGCAAATTCAACCAAGAAATTACGAATGAGCATCGCCTAAATGCATATGCGGCACTGATTCAGGGAATGGTGGGAAGTGACGGCATAACAGTTTTCAGCACGAAAGGAAGACTGTTGGCCTACAACTGCTTTATTCAATCACCGAGTAAGGTTGACGGTAAACCTGTTGTCGGCGGAGCGAGAACGAGAGCATATGAGGCATTGCGGAAAAAAATCGGAAATGGTATCGACGCCGTGTTCATCCAATCGCAAGATGGATGGACAAAACTCGCTAAGGAACAACTATGACTACTGACTCAATGGTTCTTTGGAGCCCAAAAGAAATTGAAATAATTCCAAAGGGGATTTCTGCTCCAACTGACATCGTTGGATATGCCGTCCAACTCAGCACCAGGGATAAGAACCAAATCACCAAGGGATTTCAAAACGGTGCTTTTGAAATGACCATGAGCTACGTTTGGACCAAGGCCATGGTCGCGCTTAAACGTGACCTAGCAAAAGTTGGAATGAGCTTCTTGGGTGAGTTGCTTGGCAAAGGAGACTTCGACGACGATACAAATCCAACGACAGCGATATCAGACAACGAAGCAATTATGCTGGCGCAACAACTTGGCGTTGTCACGGCCACGGAGTCTATGAGATTAAGGCACGCTCATGAACAAATATCACACTTTCTGGATATTGACGGCAATGACATCGACGAAGACGAGTCGATGGAGGAAGCTGAAGCCGTCGCCGGATTGAAAACATGCGTCAAGAACATATTGGGGAAGCAAAAAGTCGAGGTTGCAACCCAATTTGCGGAATTCAGATCCTTACTGGAACGCAAAGTATTTAGTGCCGATGACAGTGCAATTCAAAATCTAAAAATATCACCGTACTTTTTTAGAAAGATCACCCTTGGTATTTTGCTAAATTTGGCACGCCTTACGAAGGGGGCTCAGCTTGAAAACGCACTGGCGAACTTAAATGTTATTTTGCCGATAGTTTGGCCTAACATCCGCGACTCCGAAAAATGGCAAGTCGGAACCGCGTACTCGGTCGCCTATAGCGATGGTGCTCAAACAGCTTCAGCGGGGTTGAAAAGCGCGTTACTGAAAGTCAAGGGCTTTGACTATGTACCAGAAAATGTTAGATCGCACACTTTTGTGAAGGCGGCTGAAAAGGTATTGGAAGCGCACGAAGGACATAACAATTTCTATAACGAACCCGCCACTGTTCGTGAACTACGCGCGCTGGGATCGACTATACCCATCCCTGCATTTCCATCATGTACGGCGGCCATCCTTTGTGTGAAGTTGGGAAATCAATATGGCGTGTCGGCTGCGGCGCAAACAGATGCTACGGCAGTTTTGAAGTCCTTTACCAGTGAACGATGGACATACTTCTTGAACGAATGCTTACCAAGCAACTCGCGGCTCATTGATAAGCTTTTTTATGAGAAACCACGCGTCCGTTTTATGGCGCTTGCAAAGGAATTTAACCTAGGCGATCTTTTACTTGAGGGTCGACCAAGGAAGCTTGTTGAAGCAGCGGTTTCAGCAAGCGATGCAAAGTTGATCAACGCCGTTGACCAAATTCGCAAAGAGTTCTACGGGAAGCAGTAAGTCTTTTTCAAGAAATGGGGCCTGGCTCTATTTTTTCCTGGCAATTGCCGACTGTGTTAGCCGCGTCACTGACTGCAAGTAATTGAAAGAAGGGAAGAAAAAATAAAATGGCAAAGTTTCTAAACACCAGCGCAACCAACTACTTCCTTGAAGAGTTAATCAAAGGCGCCTCAGACCGCCTGATTCTGATCAGCCCATTCCTCAAGCTCAACGACCGCATGAAGGAACTGCTGGCCGATAAGAACCGCCTGAAGATTGACGTGCGCATCGTCTATGGCAAAAGCGAGTTGCAGCCGCAGGAAATCGAATGGTTACGTGGCCTGACCTACATCCGCACCAGCTTCTGCGAAAACCTGCACGCCAAGTGCTACATGAACGAAGAGATGTGCATCGTGACCAGCCTGAACCTGTATGAGTTCAGCCAGGTCAACAACAACGAGATGGGCATCCTGATTCAGCGCTCGGACGATAGCCAGCTCTACAAAGACGCCTATGAAGAAGCCCAGCGCATCATCCGCATCAGCGATGAAGTGCGCATTTCGCTGGAACGGGTAACGAGCGAGCCCGAGGCAGCCAATCGGGACGACGATAAAGGTGCAGATAGCGCCAACCGGGATGACAAGCTAACCTCATCCAAGATCGGGCAAAAAATGGGTTTGAAAACGGCCCAGTTTCTGGACCGTGTTACCGAGCATGGCTATCTGGCGCTTGAGGGCGACAAGCATGTGCTGACCGCCAAGGGCGAAAAGGCTGGCATTGAGTTTGTCGCCAAGTCCCGCTTTGGCCCTTACTTTTTGTGGCCGCAGGATTTTCAGCCGGCGTGACCATGAAGATTTCGTACGACCAAGCGACCGACTCGCTCTACCTCCACTTGGCTGACAGCGCTTCAGTGGACTCTAACGAGGTGACCGGCGGCGTTGTGCTGGATTACGACATCAACGGCGCTGCTGTGGGCATTGATATGCAACAGGCCAGTCAACGTGCGGGCCTCAACAGCGATGCCGTGAAATGCCTGTACCTCGAAAACGAGGACATTCTGCAAATCCGCCTGTCATACAAGACCATCGTGCGCGAGGCGTCACCAGACTGGCACACCAACATCAGTTATGCCGAGGACGGCTCGATTGTGGAGATCGTGATACTCGACGCCAAGAAGGAAGGCCTGCTGCCACTTGAATTCGGGAGCGCGACCTGAAATTTGCTATATTTTATAAAGCTACTTACGTATATTCCACGGGGGTTATAGGCCTAAAACGTATAAATTAAGCTGTTCGTCAACGAAAGTCACTCACGGCGGTATATTTCCAAGCAATCGCAACCGTTTTTCATTGGAGTCAGTTATGCAGCAAGCCGCCAAAGCCTTGAGTGAACTAGCTGTTCAACTTCCACCGGTAGAGCGCATGGCGTTGGTGGAGCAAATTCTCGATAGCCTGGACGAGCCCGACCCCTCCATGGATGCACTGTGGGCGCAGGAAGCGGATGACCGTTTGGCGGCCTACCGTCGCGGCGAAATTCGCGCCGTGCCGTTGTCTGAGGTGCTGGCCAGCCAGAAATAAATGAAATCAAACTCAAAACGCTCACCTCTCGACCGTACCGCGCCATTGCGGGTCGCAGGGCAATCTCTCGATGAGGAACTGGACGACGTAATTTACGACCATGTTTTATCCCCTGTACTCGTCGCACTTTTCGTCGTGATGCTGGCAGCACTGGAATGGTGGCGGTATGTCATGGATTTAAAACCATCGCCATGGATATTCACCGCTCTTGCGATGCTGCTTTCTGGGTATGCAGCGTTCAAGTTCGTGCGCACACGTCAGCGCGTCAGGCAGCTCAGACTGGGCCGAGATGGAGAGCGGGCTGTTGCCCAATATCTGGAATGGTTCAGAACTTTGAACTTCTTCGTTTTTCACGACGTGCCCAACGGGGATGCGAATATCGATCATGTGCTGATTGGTCCGTCGGGCGTTTTCACGATCGAGACCAAAACACTTTCCAAGCCTCAACGTGGCCATTGCAAGATCACGGTCGAGAATGGCGTGATCCGTGCCAACGGCCAGACGCTGGACCGTGATCCCATGATTCAGGCCAAAGCACAGGCGGGATGGTTGAAGCACTTTCTGGCAGAGAGCCAGTTTGAAACCACGGTGCAGCCGGTCGTGGTCTTCCCCGGCTGGTTCGTCGAGCGTTTCGATATGAAAGCCGCTGGCGCTTGGGTGTTAGAAACCAAAGCCTTGATCAAGTTCATTGAGAATGAACCGGAGCGCCTGACACGCGAACAGACACAAGCCATCGCGTCAGCGTTGCGCAGCCACATTCGGGCTCAGGCGAAGACTTGATTTGCTATATTTAATATAGCTTCTTATACATATTCCACGCGGGCTAGAGGCCTAAAACGTATAAATTTACTACCACATGCCTCGCAAGACCCAAGCTCCTCCCCGCGTCGTCGTCTTCGCTGGCCCCAACGGGGCTGGCAAGTCAACGCATGCTGACGCCATATTGGCTGCGCTCGGCATGGAGACTTTTGTGAACGCCGACTACATTGCACGCGGCTTATCCGGGCGCCACACAGATGGCGTCGCGTTCGAGGCGGGTCGCATCATGCTCAGGCGGTTGCATCAACTGGGTGACGCCGGGGCTGACTTTGCTTTTGAATCAACCCTTGCCAGTCGCAGCTTTGCGCCTTTTTTGCGGCAGCTCAAAGCACAAGGCTATATCGTCGCCATTTACTACTTCTCGCTGGCCAATGCTCAATTGGCAATACGCCGTGTGAAGCTGCGCGTGGCGCTGGGTGGGCACGATGTCCCCGGTGATGTGGTGCGGCGGCGGTTTGGGCGCAGCTTGAACAACTTCTTGGACCTTTACGTACCTTTGGCGGACGAATGGACCTTGTTCGATAATTCCACGTCGCCTCATGCGCGAACCGTGGCCGCGAAACTCGCTAACCAACTCACAGTGACGGAGACTGCAACATGGCACAAACTGCAAAAACTCAGCATAGTCGTCTGACGCCCTCCCCCAAGGAACTGCAAAAAGCCCTGGAACAATCTGCCAAACAGGCGCAGCGCTTGGCGGATGCCTTTGGCCTTGTCGTGCCGAGCATCAAGCCCAAGCCATCCAGCAGTACGCACACTGCGGGCTGAACCATCAAGGCCTGACGGTGGCGAACTCGGGGTGATTACCGGTGAAAGCAGCAGACTCATTACGCTATATTTTTAGTAGCTACATACGCATATTCCACGGGGGCTAGAGCCCTAAAATATATGAATCCTGATACGTACTACCAAGCGTAGCGACATGGCGCCTCGGTCAACATCTTCACACCACAAAGACCCCATTTAAGGTATTATCAACCCCATTATGGGTATTTCAAGCAACAACAAGAACGCCACAAGTCTGGCCGACGCCCTCTTCCCCAAGGGGCGGCAGCGCGTGCTGGCGGTGTTGTTTGGCAACCCGGGCCGCAGTTTTTACGCCAACGAAGTGATTGCGCTGGCGCAGTCGGGCACGGGTGCTGTGCAGCGTGAACTGGCGGCGTTGTCCGAGGCGGGTTTGCTCACGGTCACCAAGCAAGGCAATCAGAAACATTACCAGGCCAACGCGGATGCACCGGTGTTCGCAGAGCTGCGCGGGCTGGTGCTCAAGACCATGGGGCTGGCTGATGTACTGAAGGTCGCCATGGCACCGCTTGCCCAGCAGATTGATCTGGCGTTTGTCTACGGCTCTGTCGCCAAGCAGCAGGACACCGCGCACAGCGACATTGACGTGATGATCGTGAGCGCGGTCCTGGGCTATGCCGACGTCTTCGGCGCGCTCGAAGGCGCCGCCGCCACGCTAGGCCGCAAGGTCAACCCGACGCTGTACACACCGGCTGAACTGGCCAAGCGAATCAACCTGGACAACGCGTTTGTCACGCGCGTGCTGCAGCAACCCAAGATATGGCTCATAGGCAAGGAGGAGCAACTACATGTCCAGCCCGCTTGACAACCTGTGCGGTCCCGGCAAACCGCTGCAAAAAGAAGCACCGGACGCGAACGAACTTGCAGGCTTGCTGCGCAGCGGTACTGCGCGGCTCAAGGACGCACGCAACGCCACGCTGGCACTTGAAAGCCAATTTGATCTGGCCTACAACGCCGCACACTCATTGAGCCTGGCGGCGCTACGCCGCATGGGTTATCGCGCAGGCAACCGGTACACAGTGTTTCAGGTGCTGCCGCACACGCTGGGTTTAGGGCCTGAGGTTTGGCGGGTGCTGGACAAGTGTCACAACACACGCAACTTGGGCGAGTACGAAGGTTTGCTCGATGTGGATGAACGTTTGGTCAAAGATCTGATTACTGCCACGCAGACAGTTGCTGATGCGCTGGGCAAATGAGGTTATCAAGTTGCTACTATTTATATAGCTTATAACGCATATCCCACGAGGGCTAGAGGCCTAAATGGCTATAAAAATACAGTCAAACCGCCTTCACTCAGCGAAAGGTTGCGTACACCACTGCTGCTCACAGGGTACGCCGTCGTGGTTGCCGTCCATCTCCATTCCCGGGCAGTTTTTCAGGAAGGCTTTGGCCTCTTTGCATGACGTCATTTGCGAGCAGTGCTTGCGGCCATCGCATTGAAAGCCGGCAGGCGTTGCGAATGCGGACTCCGCCCGCGTGGCGGGTGCTGCGGGCGCAAAAGCACTCTGGGGTGCTGATGGGATCTTCATCGCGTAGTTGGCGTACTTGCTGTAGCCATACCCGCCCAGCGCCGCCAGCATGGCCAAGATTATCAATTTGCTGCCAAACCCTGTCTTTCGTTGGTTATGACCGCTTCGACTGAGGCGGGGACTGCGCTTGGCGGTGTGGGCTCGCGCTGCTGGCACGACCCCCGCACGTTGCACGCGCACGGCGCGTTTCTTTCCGTCTCGGTCTGGTTCCACCTCAAATGAAAGTCGCTCACCCACGGTGGGCAACTGGCCGTCGCGGGCAAAGGCGGAGATGTGGGCAAACAGCTCTTGCCCGCCATCGTCAGCCGCGATGAATCCAAAGCCGCCCTCAGCGTTCCATTTTTTCAGGCTTCCGTCATAGCGCATGGTGACGCCCCACCGAAAGCTTTGTGCAACAACGTGCTGCGGCTCTGAAGGCCATAGGTTTGACTCCCGTTTCACCTGCCCGTGGGCAAAGTGCTGTTTGAATTTGTTCGCAAGATTCTAGATATACCGGTTGAAGGCAGCCGGTTGCCGACGCCCTCTTCCCCAAGGGGCGCCAGCGCGTGCTGGCGGTGTTGTTTGGCAACCTGTGCGGCCTTTGGCCACAACCTTGTCGCGACTAAAGCAATTCCAAGCCACGCACACAAAACGCTTGTGCTGTGTAGGATGGCACCCTCTGCACCTTGAGAGGTCCGTCATGTCCACCTACATGCTCCTGATCATCGAGCCACCTACCCAGCGCGCCACCCGCACCGAAGCGCAGGGGCGTGAGGTTTACGCCCGCATGCAAATTTTCGGCGAAGGCCTGCGCAAGCAAGGCAAACTGCTGGCGGTGGAGTCGCTGGCCTCGCAAGCCAGCGCGGTGCGGGTGAGTCTGTCGGACGGCCACAGCAGTGTGCTGGACGGACCCTTTTCCGAAGCCAAGGAAATGGTGGGCGGTTTTTTCCTGATCGATTGCGCCACCCTAAACGAGGCGGTAGCCATCGCCCAGCAATGCCCGGCGGCCGAGTGGGCCACGGTCGAAGTGCGCTCACTCGCGCCCTGCTTCGACGACAGCCGGGCTTGATCTGACCGCCAGGGTTTGTACCTAGATGGGTACTGTCGAAAACGCCCAAGCTGTTTCGTCGTACCCACAGAAGCTATTGAACCGGCTTCACGCGAGGCACGGCAAACCCGCCGCCGCCCGAGTCAACCGTTGAGGAGAAGTCTATGGCCACTACCACCGTCCCCATGTGTGCCGTCGTGCATTTTGAAATGCCCTACAAGGACCGCGAGCGCGCAGCGCGCTTTTACGCCGCCACCTTCGGCTGGACCCACCAGATGCTTGGCCCCGAGATGGGCGACTACCTGCTGGTCAGCACCGCGCCGCCGGGCGCACGCGCCTTGATGCCGCCAGACGCGGCGCTGGGATCGATCAACGGCGGCCTGTTCCCGTTCAATCCAGACTGGCCGATGCAGCACCCATCGGTGGTGATGGGTGTCGAAGACATCCGCGCCGCCATGCAGCGCGTCACGGCGGCGGGCGGTGAGGTGATGGGTGAACCCATGGCGATTCCTGGCGTGGGCGAGTACGTGTGCTTTGCGGACACCGAAGGCAACCGCAACAGCATGATCCAGCCAGACATGGCGCGACCGGCCTGCAACACCTGAGCCACGAAGGAGAACCCCCATGCGATTCATGATCATCGTCAAGTCCTGCCCCGCCTTCGAGGCCGAGCTCTCGCCAGCGGCCCCCGAGGAACTGATGGCCGAGATGGCTGCCTACCACGAGGAACTGATGCGCGCCGGCGTGCTGCTTGACGGCAGCGGCCTGCACCCCAGCCGCAGCGGCTGGCGCGTGCACTATGGCCCCGAGGGGAAACGCATCGTGGACGGCCCATTTGCCGAAGCCAAGGAACTCATCGCCGGTTACACCCTGATCCAGGTGCGCAACCGCGAAGAAGCCCTGGAATGGAGCCGCCGCTTTCCCAACCCCGCCGGGCGGGGCATGGAGGCCGTGATCGAGGTGCGCCAGCTCATGGAACTCGATGAGTTTCCGCCCGGCCAGGCGCTGGACAAGTTCAAGCAGATGGAAGCCAACCAGAAAGCCTGATCAACCCCGCGCGGCCATCAATCAACCAACCAACCAGGAGAACCTATCGTGTTCCGACAAATCTTCGTCAACTTGGCCGTCAAGGACATGGCCCGTTCGCAGGCCTTCTTCAAGGCCTTGGGCCTCACGTTTAACCAGCGCTTCACCAACGAGAAAGGCGCCTGCCTGGAGATCGGCGAGAACTTCTACGCCATGCTGCTGGTGGAGCCCTTCTTCCAGGGCTTCACCAAGAAGCCGATCAGCGACGCGCTCCAGAGCACCGAAGTGATCTTGGCGCTATCGGTTGACAGCCGTGCGGAGGCTGAAGAAGTGGTGCGCAAGGCCGTGGCCGCCGGTGCCACCACGCCAAATGCGCCGCAGGACCACGGCTTCATGTACCAGCACGGCTTTGCCGACCTGGACGGCCACCAGTGGGAGGTGTTCTGGATGGACGACGCGGCAGCACCCGCGCAGATGTAAAAGCGGCGCGTGCATTCCGCCGTCCACGACACCATTGCCGCCGTTTGGCGCATCGAGTCAGCGCACATCGTCGCTGCCTTGGCGCGGCGTGTGCGCGACCTGGGCGTGGCCGAAGAACTGGCGCAGGACGCGCTGGTGGCGGCGCTGGAACACTGGCCCCAGGACGGCGTGCCGAACAACCCCGGTGCCTGGCTCATGACCACGGCGAAAAACCGCGCACTGGATTGGCTGCGCCACCGCCAGATGGCACACGCGCGGCATAACGATATCGCCAGCGACCTCGAAGCGATGGAGGCCCATGTGGTGCCCGACTTCACCGACGCGCTGGACACGGCACGCGAGCACGCGGCCATCGGCGACGACCTGCTGCGCCTGATCTTCACGGCCTGCCACCCGGTGCTTAGCCGTGACGCGCGGGTGGCGCTCACGCTCAAACTGCTCGGCGGCCTCACCACGCACGAAATCGCACGCGCCTATCTGGTGCCCGAGAGCACCATCGCGCAGCGCATCGTGCGCGCTAAGCGCTCGCTGGCCGACGCGAACGTGCCTTTTGAGGTGCCGCGCGGCGAGCAACTGACCGCACGTCTGGGCTCGGTGCTCGAGGTGGTCTACCTGGTGTTCAACGAGGGTTACACCGCCACCAGCGGCTGCGACTGGATGCGCCCTGAACTCTGCTTTGAGGCCTTGCGTTTGGGCCGCATGTTGGCCGAACTGGTGCCGCAGCAGGCCGAGGCGCATGGCTTGGTCGCCTTGATCGAAATACAGGCTTCGCGCACGGCGGCACGCACCGACGCGCAAGGCAACCCGGTGCTGCTCAACCAGCAGAAGCGCGCGCGCTGGGATCAGCTGTTGATCGGCCGTGGCCTGGCCGCGCTGGGTCGCGCAGAAGGTCTGGGGCAAGCACCGGGGAGTTACCAACTTCAAGCCACTATTGCCGCCTGCCATGCCCGCGCGCCGACCGCCGAAGACACCGACTGGGCGCGCATCGCCGCGCTCTACGCCAGGCTCTCGCGTGTGGCACCCTCACCGGTGGTCGAGCTCAACCGCGCGGTGGCCGTGTCCATGCACGAAGGTCCAGCGGCAGCTCTTGCCATTGTCGAATCCTTGCTGCAAGACAAGGCCTTTCAGCGCTATCACCTGCTGCATGCGGTGCACGGTGATCTGCTGCAAAAACTGGGACACCGGGACGAAGCACGGTCAGCGCTGCGCCGGGCTGCGGCGCTGGCGGGGAACGAAAAAGAGCGTGCCTTGCTGGTGCAGCGGGCACAGGAGTAAGGCCATGTTGTCCGTACCCACCCACTCATTCCTCCTTCAGGCGACTCATGCGGTGGGAATCACTGTGAATGCCGCGTGGTTTTTTCTTAATAGCGTGCTGCCAGCAACCGGCCACGGCCGCTTGCTTCCAAACACCAGCGCAACCAACTATTTCGTTTAAGAATTGATCAAGGGTGCCTCGGATAGACCGTTTACTTAGCCGACATTGGTAGTTTTGACGCACGCACCTTGCGAGAGCTGCAAGGTGTTGGAAATTCCAACAAAGCACTTTTTGAAAGGACATGGAATGAACACTTCGCCTAAAGCTGTGCGTTTCGACGATGACACCCTGTGGGTCAGTCTGTCGGACGGCCGCACCATCGCTGCGCCGCTCGCCTGGTTCCCGCGCCTGCTGGACGCAACGCCTGAACAGCGCACACAAGTTGAACTCAGCAAAAATGGCCTGCATTGGGATGCCCGGGACGAAGACATCTCCGTGGCCGGTTTGTTGGAAGGGCAGCCTGATTTGTCGCGGCGCGCAATGCATCTATCTGCCTGACATGGCTGAAACTGAGTGCAAACCTGTGCTGAACCAAGGCCCATTTGCGCAAGAAAAGTCGTTTAGTGCCCCAGCCGCCAACAATTGGCAACGTGACCAGCGCTTCGAACCACTTGACCGCATTCAAGGAGCAGACCGTGATTAAGATTCTCAATGCCCGCCTGGTGAGTGAATTCAAACTGGAGATTGACTTCAGCGACCACACGCAGGGTGTGTTCGACGCGGGCACCTACCAATACCGCCAGCCCACTTTGCTCGCACAAGGAACAATGTATGACACCCGAGGCCACCTTGAATCCCACGCCTGACCCCGCTCTAGCCGCCGTGGCCGCGCTGCAACGCGCGGGTTTGCGTGCGGCACAAGAAGCGCTGCGCACCAACACTTATTTGGTGGTCGGCAGAGACGGAAAAATTGAACACGTCAGCCCGCAAGACTATTTGCGCGACCGTGCCGTGGCCGGTACCCGCGAAGCCTGACGAGAGTGGCACCATGCCAAAACGTCACCGCCCACGCAAACACCAGCCCTTTGTCAGCCTGTCGCTGCACCAACGGCGCGACGCGGTTGTGCAACTGAAATGGCGGATAGACCGCAACGCCTTGCAGACTGGCATCCGCGATTTTTGGACCGATCACCTGTTGCAAGACCCGGACGACCCCGCCCGCACGTTTCAGTGGATCGACATCTACTTCATCGGGCGTGACCGCTGCACACTCTGGAATGCAGCCCTCATCACCACGGCGCTGGCGCGCCAAGATGCCATCAGCGCACGTGCTTTTGATGCCACTTGGGCCAAGTTGAGCGCGGCAGAAAAAGCGATTGAGTCTGCCCTTGAGTTCAAGCGCATTCCGCGCAAGCACCCCTCAGAGCCGCGCTACAGCGAATGGGTGCGGCGGCCCGACAGCCACTACGCGCAGTTTGACGGCCGCACATTCCGCCAAGAATGTGATCGCCTCGAAGCCCACATTGCAGCCACCAGCCCACCAAACATTGGCGAGAGTTTCACCTTGGACCACGCCTATGCCTACGGCATCGGCCTGCACGCCACGGTGGCGGAAGATCACCTTGACCTCGCCGCCATCGAGCGAAGCATTGCGCGCTTTCGCGATATTGGTGAGCGAGACTGGCGTTGCACCGTGTGAGTTGCTTCTGTATTGATAGCTACTTGCGCTTATTTAACAAGGGCTTGAAGCCTATTTCATTGATCACTTCAATCAAACCCATTTTGGGTACAACAAACCCCAGTACGGGCATTTAAGAACAGTCTGCCATGGATACATGCCCTACATGCACAGCGAGTCCGCGCTGGTACATGCGCAGGCGGTGGCGCTGTTTTCTCAAGCCGGCATGGAAGGCACTTTGCAGTTTGCGTTGCGCCACAAAGCTATCATTGACGGTTTTGGCCGCTACCCCCACCGCAGCGCCATTCTGGGCCGCACGTCCAGCGCGCAAGAGCTGGCTTTCTTGAGCGAACCGGGGTCTTCGTTTTAGCCTGCCCACGCCATGCCCCGCCGCAAACACCACCACGTTTACGTGGTTGAACTCTCGCCAGACGTGCTGCTTGAGCCCCGTTTTCGCAAATGCAACCCGAACTACATCGAGGGCAAGCCTTGCGTGTATGTGGGCATGACCGGGCTGGACCCCGATGTGCGTTTTGACAAACACAAAGCGGGCATCCAGGCCAACCGCTATGTGCAGCACTACGGCCTGCGCCTGCTGCCCGATTTGTACGAGGCCTTTAACCCGATGCGCTATGAAGACGCCGTGGACCGCGAGATCGAGATCGGCATAGACCTGCGCTCAGCCGGGTTTGGCGTGTGGCAGGCGTGACGCTCATGTTCAAGATGGCCACCGCGGCGCAGAGATGTTGAACAAGAGTCGCCACGGTCTTGTGGGCTCAATGACCGGCCCAAGCGCGGATTTGCCCACGCAGATGAAAATAACTATTGTTTTTGTAGCTACTGACGCATATTCCGCTTGGGCTAGAAGCCAATTTTTCATGCAAAAGCCCGGCACCCAGGACCTCAAGGCGGTGTTGTCGCAAGCCATTAATAAAGCCCCCGCGCCGCACCCAGTTCCGCCACCTCGTGCACCGTGCCGTCCACATCCACCACCCGGTGCAGCAAGCTGTAGGCCACGCGCCATTGCATGCGGTCGCATTGCAGGGTCACGGTTTTGTCGTTGAGGCGGATGATTTTGCCGGTGCGCTGCTGTTGCTCGCGGTCAAGAAAGCCGACCACATCACCTATGCCGACTTCGTTGCGGCCCAGGCCCAGCGGCTTTTGCTCCCGGATTTGCACATCGGCACCGTCCAGGTTGATCGCGGCATAAGACAGCGTCCAGCGCATGGGTTGCTCCAGGTCCAGCACCACCAGCTCTTTGCGGCGCATCTCCAGCACCTGGCCGGGTTTGAGTTTGTTGGCCCGAATGTCGAAGAATTGCACGTTCTGGCCGACCTTCAATCGGCTTTGCACGGCTTGCAGCCAACGTGGTTCGCCCAAGACGCGGTCAATCGCGGCCTGCAGCCGATACAAATCAAAGGCCGAGGCATGGTTCAGGGTTTGGAATACGTCAGAAAAGTTCATGCGTCAAGCATTTCAAATGCCACGCCACGTGCCGGGCGCCAGGTCTTGCAATGTGTAGGGCCCAATGGCCGCGCGAATCAGCCGCAACGTCGGATAGCCCACCGCCGCAGTCATGCGGCGAACCTGGCGGTTGCGCCCCTCGGAGATGACCAATTCCAGCCAACTGGTGGCAATGGACTGGCGAACGCGCACGGGGGGGTCACGATCCCAGAGTGCCTCTGGCTGCGGGATGGCGCGTGCGCGGGCGGGGCGGGTTGGGCCATCGTTCAATTGAACGCCCTGGCGCAAGGACTGCAGTGCGGCTTCGTCCGGTACGCCTTCCACCTGCACCCAGTAGGTTTTTTCCATCTTGTGGCGCGGGTCGCTGATGCGGGCTTGCAGCTTGCCGTCATTGGTCAGCAGCAGCAGGCCTTCACTGTCTGCATCCAGCCGTCCGGCCACATAGACGCCGGGCACGTCGATGAAGTCTTTGAGCCCGCGCCAGCGCCCCTCAGCGGTGAACTGGCTCAGCACACCATAGGGTTTATTGAAGCCAATCAAACGGGAAGCGGGCGTACTGGTCATGGCGGGCAGCATGGCAGCGGGTGCATTTGGGTTCCGATGGTTTGAATTTGCTACATTTTAAGTAGCTGCTGACTCAAATTGCACCTGGGATGGAGCTCAATTTAACCTATAAATTCCAGCGCCGCACACACCGCCGCCACTTGCGCGGCAATGCATTGCTCTGGCGTGGCGCGGGGGCTGTCGGGATAGACCTCGGTGGTGGTGGTGTAGCGCGCATCGGTGATGCCAGCGCACAGGCCCAGGCCCTTCATGTCGTAGTGGATGACGCCATGCGCCACCAAAGGTGAGCCGATGATGCCGCCCTGGTCATCCGCCGGAGCGATGTGTGTGACGCGCGCCACCGCCCCAATGATGGCCTGCTGGAACTCGGGCTGGGGGTTGGCGGTGTCGTCCACCAGGTAGAAGCCTTCCGGGATGGGGTGCGACACAAAGGGCTTGCCATCGCGCGCGGCCACGGCTGGGCGGTATTCGGATTCGTCTGTGTCGGTGGTTTCGTGCAGGTCGATGTGGGCGACAAACTGCCCAAGCAAAGGCGCCACCAAGCGCATCAAGGCGGCAGACTCCTGCGCCGGACTGGCCTCAAAAAACGAACGATTCGGATCGATGGCATCAAAGTTCCAGCGCTGGATGCGCTCATACGCCCAGGGGCTGACGCACGGCGCCACCAGCAGATTGACCCGGCCCGCGTAGCCTTGCGCATGCGCGTCCACAAAGCGCAGCGCGCCGTGCACGCCACTGCTCTCGTAGCCATGGACACCGCCGGTAACCAGTACGGTGGGCAACTCTGGCTGCCAAGGGTGGCTGCGGATCGCCATCAGGGGATAGCGCTCATGGCCGTAGACCACCTCGCCATAAGTTGACACCTCCAAACGCTCACGCAGGCGCTCGACAACGCCCAACACATCATCTGCGTAACTGCGCTGGCGCACTTGGCGCGCACGCCAGCGGGCCAGTTCTGCCGGCCCCCAAGGCTGGTCGGGCGCGCCGATGGGGTAAAAATGTGGGTTGCTCATTGGGGGTGTTGCCTGGTTGGGGGCTGTTTGGCTTAGGCCGCAGGATGATGCCATGGCGCTATTTTGCCCGCCAGGCCGAAGCATTTGACGACGCGGTGTGATCCAATGGCCTCTACTTGAACCCCTGAGAACCTCAAACCCATGAAACACAGTGGCATGACCGCGCAAACACTGGCAGCATTCCAGTGAGTCAAATTTTCCCGATTCGTTACATCAACCCGGTGTTTCGCCCGCCCAGCGAAGCCGAGTCGTTGATTCTGCCGCTCACCAACGGCTGCTCCTGGAACAAGTGCACCTACTGCGAGATGTACACCGCGCCGCAAAAGAAATTTACCCTGCGCGACGAGGATGAAACCCTGGCGGCGCTACGTGCCTGCGGTGAACAGTTCGCACACCAGGTGCAACGGGTGTTTCTGGGTGATGGTGATGCGCTGGCGCTGTCCACCCGGCGGCTGATGACGGTGCTGGCCGCCATCAAAACGCATTTACCCCGCGTGCGGCGCATTTCCAGCTATTGCCTGCCGCGCAACCTGCGCCACAAAACGGCGTCAGAGCTGCAAGAACTGCGCGAGGCCGGTTTGTCGCTGGCCTATGTGGGCGCCGAATCGGGCGACGACGAGGTGTTGCTGCGGGTCAACAAGGGGGAAACGTTTGAATCCACCCGCGAAGCACTTGATAAGCTGGGTGCAGCGGGCATCACCCGCTCGGTGATGTTGCTCAATGGGTTGGGCGGTGCAGTGCTTTCGCAGCAGCACGCTGCCAACTCGGCCCGCCTGATCAATCAGACCCAGCCAGAATTCCTGGCCACGTTGGTGGTGAGCTTCCCGCAGGGCGAGTCACGATTTCGCCAGGGTTTTCCGCAATGGGAGCCACTTGATCAGCCTGCCCTGTTTGCCGAGATGGCAGAGTTTTTGCGGGCCTTGGAGCTCAAGCGCACGGTGTTTCGCAGCGACCATGCCTCCAACTGGCTGGTGTTGAAAGGCACACTGGGTGCGGACAAGGAACGTCTGCTGGCCCAGGTGAGCACTGCAATGCAGCACCCGGAATCGGCCAAGCTGCGCCCAAGCTGGCAGCGTGGGCTTTGACCGGCGCTGCATTCACTGGCATGACTGGTGCTTTGCGTGACGCAGGCGCAGTAGATTCTGCGTTTGACTGCACAATGGGGCCTTCTTCGTTTGCCACCACTGCTTCCCCTGCCGTGCCCACTCATCACCATCCACTGACTCACCGACGACTCACGCGCCGCTCTGCCCTCCTGGGCGGTCTTGGCCTGCTGGCGCTGCCCGCCTCACACCTTGGCGCAGTCCCGCAGCCCCCGGCTGTCTGGCCGCAAGCGTCACAGGTGCCAGGTGGCATCGCCCGGCTGTCGCTGGGCCCAGCAAAGGCGCGACCCCTCGCGTACGCGGGCGACGTGCCCTTGCTGGTGTTGGGTGATGTGATCGAGTGGACGGCACTGGTCGGCATTGCGCTGGCCACTGCGCCCGGCGAGGCGAGCATCATGGTGCAAGACGCTAATGGCGGCGGCCCGCGCCAGATCAGCTACACCGTGGTGCCCAAGCAGTACCAGGAGCAGCGCCTGAAGGTGTCGCCGCGCACGGTCGATTTGTCGCCACCCGACCAAGCACGCTACGAGCGCGAGCGCGCGCACTTGGCCACCGTCATGGCCACCTTCAGCGAGCCATTGCCGCTGGCATCCATCTTGCGCATGCAGGTGCCGACGCCAGGGCGACGCTCCAGTTCGTTCGGTTTGCGCCGCGTGTTCAACGGGCAGGCGCGCAGCCCGCACAGCGGCATGGACATCGCAGCCAGCACCGGCACGCCGGTGGTAGCGCCGTTGCCGGGGCGGGTGATTGACACGGGCGACTATTTCTTCAATGGCAACACGGTGTGGCTGGACCATGGAGGCGGGCTGTTGAGCATGATGTGCCACCTGAGCGCCGTCGACGTCAAGCCTGGCGACCTGCTGAAGACCGGCGAGCGCCTGGGCGCCGTGGGCGCCACCGGCCGCGTCACCGGGCCACACCTGCATTGGGGCGTGCTACTGAACCGCGCCATGGTGGACCCCGCGCTGTTTCTGCTGGCCTGATGCGGGCGCAACCAGCCTCGCATTGGCCGTCAATGAACTTGAAAGCCTGACATTTGCTCTATTTTTAGTAGCTACTTTCGCTTATTCCACGTGGGCTAGAGGCCTATTTGTCACTAAATTCACGGAGGACATCAGACTTGTCTGTATCCTTTCCCTAAACGTTCAACTCAGGCTGAAGCTTGCCGCCCAATCGACAAGGTTTGCCATCAAAACCATGCTGAGTCCACTCAAAAACCTACTGACCCAATTCTTCATGCCCGATGAAGCCCGCTCGACCTTTGATGAGGCCCACAGTCTGCAATTGGCAACGGCAGTGCTGCTGGTCGAGGTGATGCGCGCTGACGCCAACGTCACCGCCGCGGAGCGCGCCGCAACGATCACGGCGCTGCGCAAAAAATTTGCTTTGGAAAACGACGAACTGGCTCGACTCCTGGCTGAAGCGAAGAACACCGCCAAGAGCGCCAACGACTACTTTAGCTTTACCAGCGCAATGAACGACGAGTTCACGCAGGCCCAAAAAATCCAGGTCGTCGAAGATATGTGGCAAGTCGCCTATGCCGATGGTCAGCTGGACGGCAACGAGAACCACCTGATCAGCAAAATTGCCGGCTTGCTGCACGTCACCCACGGTGATTACATTGCCGCCAAGCTGCACGCCAAGCAAGCCGCACAGCAACTCTCAGCCCGCTTGGGTTAACCTCGCCGCCTTACAACCATAGGAACACCATGAAGAAACTTAATGTCACCATTAAATTGCAAATGTCCGTGCCAGATGACTGGGAACTGGTCCAAACGTCTGAAGGCGGGCAGGTGTTAAAGCTCCCCAACAACCAGTATCTGGACATGGCCATTGAACCCTTGTTTGCAAGCGACCCGGAAGAAACCTGGAGCAGCACAGAGGACAACGACACCCTGAACGATATTCTGGACCTGGTGGAGAGCGAAGAAGTGGCCTACGAGTTCGTCACCCACTGAACCAGGCAGTGAGCGCACTCAAACTCATTTGGGTCAACGCCAATGTGCACAGCGTGCACCTGCCCGATGTCTCCCATGTGGGGAACCTCAAACGTATCGGCAGCATCTGGAAATTCAAGGCCGTTGGCTATGACGCCGCGGGCAACGTGCTTGCCGGTGGCGGACCGCTCACTGAACAGCACAACACCGAGTGCGCAGCGCCTGACGCCGCTGAACTCAGCGCCAAGCTGGGCTTGCTGGCGCAGTAACTTCAGGCGCTTTGAACACCAGAGGGTTGACTAATAACCCCGACCGCGCCGGTCGTTGCGCATCGCCCGTTCGACATCTTGACGCAATTTCGTCAGTTGGCTTTGCAGTTGGCGGCGTTCTTGCGGAGTCACCACACCGTCCCGCTTGTAGCGCGCCTCCATACGCGCAATGTCGCGCTCGCGGCTGTGCAAGCGGCGCGCTTCACGCCGGTTGATGAGACCAGAGCTCACTCCTTCGTCAATGCGCTGGCCGATATTGACCTGCCGGTTGTCGATGCCCGGGGTGCTGCCGGGTTGAGTAACAACAGCGCGGTTGGCGATTAGGCGTTCAACCTCGGCGCTCAAGGCATTCACATCCGAGCGCAACTGCTGACGCTCCTGCTCTGTGGCCCGGCCATCCGATTTGAAGCGGCTTTCGCGCACATCAATGTCGCGGTCCCGGCGATAAAGCTCACGCGCCTCGGACGGCGTGATGTGACCGGATGCCAGGCCTTGCTGGATGCGGGCGCTGATGGCTTGCTGTGCCTGGTCAATGCGCGGCGTGTTGGTGCCTTGCGCCATGGCCACGGACGGCGCCAAGCCTGCGAACAGGGCTGAAGCCAATAGAGAGGTGGTGAAGAATTTGGATTTCATAGGGTTTCCTGACTTGCAAAAAGACTCAGAGCGGTCATTGTTGCGCCTCATCGGCGAATGTGGTGTAGGACAAACAGAGGCTTAAACGGTAATGAGGTCGCGCCTCCAGGGACGGCTGCACGGAGCATGCCGCTCAGCGCCGTTAGCGCCGACCGTCATTGCGGCCATCGCGTCGACCGTCATTGCGGTGCTCGCTGCGGCCCTCGCGCTGGTAAACCACCGGTGATACCGGCGCATAGCCCCGGTCGTAATAACTGCCACCGTAACCTGGACGGACGGCCTGCACCTGCTGCCTGCCGTGGCGCTGATTCCAGCGATAGGGGCGACCGTAATAGACCGGCAGCGCTTGCACATAAATCGGCGCCGGCCTGACATACACCGGACTCGGCCGATAGTAAATTGGCTCAAAATAGTAAGGCTGTGTCTGCACATACACCGGGCCTGCATTGCCGACATTCAATGACACGCCAGGCGCGCCAAGGCCCACCGACCAGTAAACGTTGTCCCTGGCCTGAGCCGAATCGGCAAAAACCAAGGCAGAAATGGCCAACGTGGCTGTGGCACCGGCCAGAAAGACGGACCGGCTGGGCATGGTGGCTATCTTCATAATTTTCTCCTTAACAGGGCGCGAAGTACCCATCTGCCCATTAAAAGCAATTCTTGGGCTTAGGTCTACCGCTTGCGCTAAGAAGAGAGTAGCAAAACGTAACCCGTAGCGGGCGCCGGCTCGCCAGTGCCAGAGCCCCCGATTGATAATGGAGCGGAATAATTCATTCCCTTTGGCACCACTCGACAAGGACGCACCATGAGCCTGCTTAACATCATCAAGAATCAGTTGATTGAGGTCATCGAATGGAACGATGACTCGCGCGACACGCTGTCGTACCGCTGGCCCGATGACGACAAGGAAATCAAGAACGGCGCGCAGCTCATCGTGCGCGAGTCGCAACTGGTGCAATTTGTCGCCGCCGGCCGGTACGCCGACCTGTTTCAGCCCGGCAAGCACACCTTGAGCACTGAAAACGTGCCGGTGCTGTCCACCATTCTGGGCTGGAAGTACGGCTTTCAGTCGCCCTTCAAGTGTGACATTTACTACTTGAACACGCGCCTGTTCACCGGCAACAAGTGGGGCACGGCCAACCCCATCATGATGCGCGACCGTGACTTTGGCGTGGTGCGGCTGCGGGCCTTTGGCACCTATGACTTTCGCATTGTGGAGCCGGCCCGGTTCCTGCGCGAGGTGGCCGGCACCGACCAGAACTTCCGCCTGGACGAATTTGCCGACACCATGCGCTCACGCCTGGTCAGCGTGTTCACCGAAGCGTTGGCGCGCGCCAGTGTGCCGGCGCTGGACGTGGCGCAGCGCTACGGCGAACTGGGCGACGCGCTGTTGCCGATCATCAACCCCGCAATGCGCGAGAAATACGGACTGGAGATCACCACCTTCATCCTCGAAAACGTGTCGGTGCCGCCCGAGGTGGAACAAGCCATCGACAAGCGATCGAGCATGAGCGTGATCGGCAACCTGAATGACTATGTGAAGTACCAGATGGGTGTGGCCATGGGCCAGGGCGGCGAAGCGGGCGCAGCCGCCACCCTGCCCGCGCAAATGGCGATGGGTTTTGGCATGGCGCAGGAGATGGTGCGCAACATGCAGGCCGGTGCAACGGCCCCGTCAACAGCAGCTGCTGGCGTTGCCAGCAGCGCGTTACCCGCAGCCAACACCCTGGAAGTGCTGACGCCCGAGCAGGCGGCGCAAGTTCTGGGTGTGTCGCTGGAAGATGTGATGGCGTCCATCCACGCGGGCGACCTGAAGGCGCGCAAGATGGGCAGTGCCTGGCGCATTGCCAAAAGCGCACTGGAAGAATTCCTGCGCGGCTGACACACCGCCACAACATGACAGTTGCCGCAACGCCCGCCACGGTGGGCAAACACCCTTGCCCGGAGTGCGGCGGGGACTTGCAGTGGAATGCCGCCAAGCAGGCGCTCGTCTGCCCTTACTGCGGCACGGTGGTGCCCTGGGCGGCCGGCCAAGCGCCCGATCCCGGCGCCGGCATGGTCGAAAACGATTTGCAGGCGGCCTTGAGCCACCCGGACAGCGGGCGCGGCTGGGGCGAGGCCCCCGGCGACGAGCGGCGCGAAGTGCAGTGCCAGAGTTGCCACGCCATCTCAACGTTCAGCGACGGCAAGGTCGCCAAGCGCTGCGACTTTTGCGGCTCACCGTCCATCATTGAGCACCAGGCCCTGAGCGAGGCGATCACACCGCAGAGCCTGCTGCCCTTCAAGATCAGCGACGGCCAGATGCGCGAGAGCCTGCGCAAGTGGTACAGCTCGCGCTGGTTTGCGCCCAACAAACTCAAGACTGCTGCGCTGACGGACACGCTGCACGGGGTGTACCTGCCTTACTGGACTTTTGACGCGCAGGTCAGCGCGCGCTGGCGCGCTGACGCGGGCCACCATTACTATGAAACCGAAAGCTACCGCGACGGTCAGGGCAGGCTGCAAAGCCGCCAGGTCCAGCGCGTGCGCTGGGTGCCTGCGGCAGGCAGTCTGGAGCACTTCTTTGACGACGAACTGGTGCCCGGAACCGCTGGCGTGCGACCCAAGCTGCTGCGCCAGATCGAGCCGTTTCCGACGCTCACCGACCTCAAGCCCTATTCGCCCGAGTTTGTGCGCGGCTGGACCGTGGAGCGCTACCAGCTTGACCTGCGCCAGGCCGAAAAAATCAATGAGCAGGACCTGCTACAGCAGATGCAGGCGCTTTGCGGGCGCCAAGTGCCGGGCGACACCTACCGCAACCTGCAGGTGGATGCGCGCGTGCAGGGCCGCACCTTCAAGCACATTCTGGTGCCGGTCTGGCTGGTCAATTACACCTACGGTTCGCGCAATTTACAGGTGGTGGCCAATGGGTACACCGGATCAATTGCGGGTGAGCAGCCTTACAGTTGGGTGAAAATCACCTTCGCTGTGCTGGGCGTCTTGCTGCTGCTCATGCTCGCGGCTTTGGTGATGGGCGGCAATGCTGCGTAGGTTCATGGAGCTTGGCACCCTGCACCCTGACCCATCAGCTCATCATTGGTGACACCAAGTTCAGTGCCATACACCCTTGCATGCTCAAGCGATAATTCAGCGCTATGGACCTATTGCTTTCTCTCTTTCCCCTGGGTTGGCAACATTACCTGCTGGGCGGGCTGCTCATTGGAACAGGTGCGGCGCTGCTGTTCCTGCTGACCGGGCGCATCGGCGGCATGAGCACGGTGTTTTCAAGCACATGGTCTTTTGTGGTGAGCAGGCCGTTTTTTCAGCAAGGGCGTTTTGTTGACTCACGCGGATGGCGGCTGGTCTACGCACTTGGCCTGGTGCTGGGTGCGCTGGTCTGGTGGCTTGGCTTTGCGGGAGGAGTGCGCGAGGCCACGACTGTGCCGGTATGGCAGTTGTTGGTCGGCGGCTTCTTGGTCGGTTATGGGGCACGGCTGGGTAACGGCTGCACCTCGGGTCACGGCATTTGCGGACTGGGCTCGCTGCAGTGGCCCTCGCTGCTGGCCGTGCTGACTTTCATGGCAACCGCATTTTTGACCGCCAACCTGATGGCAAGGTGGCTGGCATGAGCGCCGCCCACCAAACCCTGCCCCGCATGTTCGCTACGCTGGTGGCGGGTGCACTGTTCGGCTTTGGCCTGTCTTACGCCACCATGATCCGCCCCGAGGTGGTGCTGAGCTTTTTGCGCTTTGAAGACTTTGGGCTGACGCTGGTCATGGGCGGCGCGGTACTGGTGGTGCTGCTGGCCTACAAGCTGGTGCCCCGCGTGCTGGCCCGCCCGCTGCTGGGCGAGAGCTTCCACAAGCACCCGAGTGTCTGGAATCGTGACACCTTGCTAGGGTCGGCGCTGTTTGGCGTGGGTTGGGGTCTGTGCGGCGTCTGCCCCGGCCCGGCCATTGCCGGTCTGGGAGCGGGCAACTGGAGCCTGCTTTGGGCTTTGGGCGGCATCGCGCTGGGCGCGCTGGCGCAAGGCTTGCGCGCAAAGTGACGGGCCAACTGCCACGGCAGTGAGAGCACAGCCCGCTGCGCGAAATAGCGTCCAAAGCAAGGCTGAATATAAAAAGGGCAGAAGAAAACTTCTGCCCTTTGGTCAACGCACGGCTTCAGCCCTGCGGCTGCAGCGCTAGACGGTCGCAGCTGCGTCGGTATAGTCCTTCACCTTATCGAAGTTCAAATACTGGTACACCGTGTCGCTGACCGCAGCCAGTACGCCCACGCTGTCCATGTACTCGGCCTTGGTCGGAATGCGCCCGAGCTTGGCGCAAATGGCCGCCAGTTCGGCACTGCCCAGATAGACGTTGCTGTTCTTGCCCAAGCGGTTGGGGAAGTTGCGCGTTGAGGTGGAGAACACCACAGCACCTTCCTTGACCTGCGCCTGGTTGCCCATGCACAGGCTGCAACCCGGCATTTCCATGCGCGCACCGGCCGAACCGAGCACACCGTAATGGCCTTCTTCGCTGAGCTGCTTGGCATCCATCTTGGTTGGTGGCGCGACCCATAATTTGACCGGAATATCACGCTTGTTTTCCAGCAACTTAGACGCGGCGCGGAAGTGACCGATATTGGTCATGCACGAGCCGATAAAGACTTCTTCAATCTTGGCGCCGGCTACTTCAGACAATGTTTTCACATCATCGGGGTCGTTCGGGCAGGCGACGATGGGCTCATGAATGTCGGCCAGGTCAATCTCGATGACGGCGGTATATTCGGCATCCGCATCACGCTCGAGCAGCTGCGGATTGGCAAGCCAGTCCTGCATGGCCTTGATGCGGCGGCTGATCGTGCGAGTGTCTTGGTAGCCGGTTGCAATCATCCATTTCAGCATCGTGATGTTGCTGTTGATGTATTCGATGATGGGCTCTTTGTTGAGCTTGACGGTGCAGCCGCCAGCACTGCGCTCGGCAGACGCGTCGCTGAGCTCAAAGGCTTGTTCTACCTTGAGATCCGGCAGGCCTTCGATTTCCAGAATGCGGCCTGAGAAGATGTTCTTCTTGCCCTGCTTGGCCACGGTCAAAAGCCCGGCCTTGATGGCATAGAGCGGAATGGCATTGACCAAATCGCGCAGTGTGACGCCCGGCTGCATCACACCTTTGAAGCGCACCAACACGCTTTCGGGCATGTCCAGCGGCATGACGCCGGTGGCGGCGCCAAACGCCACCAATCCGGAGCCAGCGGGGAAGCTGATGCCGATTGGGAAACGGGTGTGGCTGTCGCCGCCTGTACCCACGGTGTCAGGCAACAACATGCGGTTGAGCCAGGAGTGAATGATGCCGTCGCCCGGGCGCAGCGCAATGCCGCCGCGGTTGTTCATGAACGCGGGCAGTTCATGGTGCATCTTCACGTCCACCGGCTTCGGGTAAGCCGCAGTGTGGCAGAAGGACTGCATCACCAGGTCGGCGCTGAAGCCCAGGCAGGCCAGGTCTTTCAGCTCGTCGCGCGTCATCGGGCCGGTGGTGTCTTGCGAACCCACGCTGGTCATCCTGGGTTCACAGTAAGTGCCCGGGCGCACGCCTTGACCTTCTGGCAGACCGCAGGCACGACCGACAATCTTTTGCGCCAGGCTAAAGCCCTTGCCGGTATCAACCGGGTTTAGCGGCAGACGGAACAAGGTGCTCACAGGCAGGCCCAGCGCTTCACGCGCCTTGGCGGTCAGGCCGCGGCCAATGATCAATGGAATGCGGCCACCGGCGCGCACCTCATCAAACAACACGTCGCTCTTGAGTTTGAACTGCGCCACAACTTTGCCGTCTTTGAGGGCTTGACCGTCATAAGGGCGCAGTTCGATGACATCGCCCATCTCCATCTGGCTCACATCAAGTTCGATCGGCAGCGCGCCCGAGTCTTCCATGGTGTTGTAGAAAATAGGAGCAATTTTGCTGCCAAGACAGACGCCACCAAAGCGTTTGTTCGGCACAAAGGGAATGTCCTGGCCGGTGAACCAGAGCACCGAGTTGGTGGCTGATTTGCGGCTCGAGCCGGTGCCCACCACGTCGCCGACATAGGCCACCAGATTGCCCTTGGCTTTGAGTTCATCAAAAAACTTGACCGGCCCGCGCTTGCCGTCTTCTTCGGGAACGATGCCAGGACGCGCATTTTTGTGCATCGCCAGAGCGTGCAGGGGAATGTCGGGGCGACTGAAGGCGTCGGGCGCCGGCGACAGGTCATCGGTGTTGATTTCACCGGCCACCTTGAAGACGGTGAGCTTGATTGACTGCGGCACTTCCGGGCGCGAAGTAAACCATTCAGCGTCAGCCCAGCTTTGCAGCACGGCCTTGGCCTGGGCGTTGCCTTTGTCGGCCTTTTCTTTGACATCGTGAAACTGATCAAACATCAGCAAGGTCTTTTTCAAGCCGTTGGCCGCGACCTGGGCCACCGCCGGGTGATCCAGCAAGTCGATCAACGGGCTGATGTTGTAGCCGCCCAGCATGGTGCCCAGCAGTTCAGTTGCCTTTTCAGGAGAAATCAGCGGACATTTTTCAGTGCCATGCGCCACCGCTGCCAAATAAGAGGCCTTGACCTTGGCTGCGTCATCCACACCGGCAGGCACGCGGTGCGTGATCAGGTCCAACAAAGTTGCTTCTTCACCCTGGGGAGGATTTTTTAGCAGCTCGATGAGCTGGGCGGTCTGCTGGGCCGACAAGGGCAAAGGGGGAATGCCGAGGGCGGCGCGTTCGGCCACATGGGCGCGGTAGGTTTGCAACATAATTTACTCCTTTTTTATGAAAAAATGGCTCTAGCCCTTGTCGGGCTTGCGTCAGCCGCTATCTATTTAACAGTAGTTTCGAGAGGCGAAACGGTCGACTTGGGGGATGAATCCGGCACGGCGGCAGGCGGCGTTGAATCTGGGACAACAGAAACCGGAGCCTCAAGCAGAATTGGGACCGTAGTTGGCATGGCGGCAGGCAGCATTGGCTTTTGGGCGACGACGAGAGGTGCATCGAGCAGGCCTGGAGCCGGACTCTTGATCAGCCGCTCGGCCACGATCACCTGTTCCGGATTCATGCAGACATCGGCCAAGCGCTGCCCAAGTTTCTGATTCATCAGCATGGACTTGTTGGACAACTGCAGCCATACGGCGCCAGCGTGCTGATCTTCCAGCCGGATGGCCCCGGTACTCGTGACGACGGGAGCCATGCGGAATTTGACGTTCTTGATTTGCAGATCGAAGAAACCCGGTACCTTGGCGTCTGCCGTCACGGTAACCGAAGCGCCCAGTTCGCAGGGCATGGTTCCTTGATAGATCTTGGCCGCGATGGCCAGTTCGGCAGGACTCAAGGCCGCCTCTGCGGCACGGATGCCCGAGGCCATCTGAACCGCCGTCGATTTGATTTCTATCTGACTCGGCGCAACCCGCTTGGCCTTTTTGGCCACCTTTTTTGGCGCTTGTGCCAGTAGTGTCAAAGGCAGGGCGAGCAACAAAACCGATGCAACAATTTTCATTTTCAATGCAGTGACCTCAATTAGTTAATCGCGCGGCGTCGGAACAGAATCCGAAAAATAAGCATCGGCGGATGGCGGCAGCACACAACCGGTCTGGAAGGCCCGCTGCAGGACTTGCCAAAAATAACGGTAACTGGCACGGTCGTGCAATTTACCTTCAAAAGAGATTGGTGCCCAGTCCGATTGTCCACCAGCTTGCATGATATTCGCAGCCAGTTCAATCTCTTGTGCCGCGGGTGCAAAAGCCAGCAGGATCGGCCGGATTTGTGCCGGATGAATACTCCACATCCGGGTGTAACCAAAGGCGCGCGCCGCTTGCCGGGCAGCCGAGCGCAACAGCGCGGGGTCTCTGAATTCGGTTACCACACAATGCGCGGGCACTTTGCCGTGGGCATGGCAGGCCGCGCTGATTTCCAATTTGGCCCGTCGTACCAAGGGATGGGTAAACTGATCGAGGCTGTGACCATTGGGGTCAGCATCGACGCCCATGGCACTGGCAGGAATGGCACCGCCGTGGCTTGACACAAAGTCCATCAGTCCAAAACTGATTGACTGAACCCGCGGGTGCGCCGCAATCTCGAAAGCATGGTGCACTGCTGCAGCAGACTCCAACAAGACATGCAAAGGCAGTGGGTCGCGTCGCCCCGACCGGGCCGCCGCCTGATCCACCCAGTGCGCGGCCTGATCCACATCAAAGCGTGTCTCCACCTTGGGAATCATCAAGTGACACAAGCCAGTAGCCGCGCCACCGACAATGATGTCCACATCTTGCTTAAACGCAGGGTGGTCGACAGGATGAACCCGAATCGCAATCCGTGGGGCTTTATCAGCCGCTACATTTTTTGTAGCTATTTGTGATTGATTGACAAGGGCTACGACCCGATTGGCATGATTTTTTTCATCACCGATCGCAGCGCCGTCCTCGCAGTCCAGCGTGACATCAAAGACGCAAGCGCCAAACTCTGCAGACATTTCAGCCTGCAAAGCAAGACTCTTGACCATGAGTGATTCCACGCCACAGTAATGATCACACACCGGCAAAGGTGCGCTGACCTGGGTTGCGTGAAAGATGTCGCGAGGATGTTGCATTTAGTCAGCTTGCCCTGCCAGGCTGCATCTGCAACCCAGGCGGCGAGATCCCGACTGGGGTCTCACCGCCATGGATGACGATCCAACTGCCGCGACGGCAGACTGCATTACAGCAGGTGAGCCACACCCGCTTGTTCGTCCTGCAACTCTTTGAGCGTCTTGTTAATGCATTCTTGACTGAAGGCATCAATCGGCAGGTCTTGCACTACCTTGTATTCGCCGCCTTCACAGGTCACCGGGAAGCCAAACATGGTCTCTTTCGGAATGCCATATTGACCATCCGACGGGATGCCCATGGTGACCCATTTGCCGTTGGTGCCCAGCGCCCAATCGCGCATGTGGTCAATGGCTGCATTCGCTGCCGATGCTGCCGATGACACGCCGCGAGCAGCGATGATGGCCGCGCCGCGCTTGCCCACGGTGGGCAAGAAGGTGTTGGCATTCCAGTCCTGGTCATTGATCATGTCTTTGACGCTTTCGCCATTGATGGTGGCAAATCGGTAGTCAGCGTACATGGTCGGTGAGTGGTTGCCCCAAACCGCCATTTTTTCAATATCTGCAACCGCTTTACCGGTTTTGGTGGCGAGTTGGCTCAAGGCGCGGTTGTGGTCCAGACGCAGCATGGCGGTGAAGTTCTTGGCAGGAAGATCAGGCGCGCTCTTCATCGCAATATAAGCATTGGTGTTGGCAGGGTTGCCAACCACCAGCACCTTGACATTGCGGCTGGCAACGGCGTTGAGGGCCTTGCCCTGCGCGGTGAAAATGGCACCGTTGACAGCCAGCAATTCTGCACGTTCCATGCCAGGGCCGCGCGGACGCGAACCAATCAGCAAGGCGTAGTCAGCGTCTTTGAACGCTGTCATGGGGTCACTGTGCGCATCCATACCCACGAGCAAAGGGAACGCGCAATCTTGCAATTCCATCATGACGCCCTGCAACGCTTGCTGCGGCTTCTCCACTGGAACCTCCAGCAATTGCAGAATCACGGGTTGGTCCTTGCCCAACATTTCGCCGGAGGCGATGCGGAACAGGATGGCGTAACCAATTTGACCAGCGGCGCCGGTAACGGCAATGCGAACGGGTTTTTTGCTCATGGTGAGAACTCCAGTGTTGTGAAACGGGACCTGGTGGCCGCTCAAACCGGTTGCTTGAGCCCCTCAGAATGACACCAAGTTTACTCTGGAAAATCCGGTATCGTCAATTTTGTCTTATGTCTTATATAAGATAAGATGCAATCCAATATGCTCCCCACTCTTAACTCCATGACGGACAACATCTCTGCTGGCGCTGGCAGCACGGTGGCGGTTGCGGCGCCCCTCGCACCGGCGTTCAGCCCGCTTTACCAACAAATCAAAAACCTGATCCTGAACTCCTTGCGCTCGGGCGAATGGAAGCCCGGTGAGGTCATTCCCAGTGAGATGGAGCTGGCGGCACGCTTTCGGGTCAGTCAAGGGACGGTACGCAAAGCCATCGATGAGCTGGCTTCTGAGAATTTGCTGTTGCGCCGCCAAGGCAAGGGGACTTACGTGGCCACTCATGCCGAGCAACACGTGCAATTCCGATTCCTGAATCTCGTCCCCGACAGCGGCCTGCCGGGCAGCGAGGGCCCGGCGCAGCGCGACATCATCGAGTGCCGACGTGCGCGCGCCAGCGCGGACATCGCGCGGGCGCTGGCGTTGCACACCGGCGATCCGGTTTTGCAGGTGCGGCGCGTGTTGAGCTTTGCCGGCACACCGACAATTTTGGAAGACATCTGGCTGCCAGCCGTCCCGTTCAAAGGATTGACCGCAGAACGACTGGCCAACTACCAGGGTCCGATGTACGCTTTATTTGAGACCGAGTTCAATGTCCGCATGGTCCGTGCCAAAGAAAAAATTCGCGCCGAACCGGCCTTCCAAGGCCGGGAAAGTTTATTGAAAGTGGCACGTGGTACGCCCTTGTTGAGCGTGGAGCGAATTGCCTACACGTACCAGGACGAACCGATGGAATTGCGCCGCGGCTATTACCGCACCGACACGCATCACTACCTCAACACCCTGGGATGACTTCTAAATGGGACCTCATCGGCGCAACCCTCACGTGTTCAACCATGATTAACATTCGTACTTACTTATAAACAAATAAATCATTTTTTGTCACAGATCAATCTGTGGTCAGCTTGGGTCAAGTTGGCCTCAACATTGCAATAGAATGTTTAGAGCTGCCAAGATTGGTTACAAAGCAGTTACCCAAAAACATAGAAAGCAAAGTATGTCTGAATCAGCGACAAGCCCAGCAAAAAAACGCCCCGAGTTCTACAACATTGGCGGCAGTGACCTCATCAGTTACCGATGGCCACTGGCATCCATCGTGTCGGGCATGCATCGCGTCAGTGGTGCCATCATGTTCTTCTTGATGCCTTTTGTCATCTGGATGTTTGACAACTCGATTTCATCCGAAATTTCATTTGCGAAATTCACATCCGCCTTCAACGTGGGCATGCTCGGTTTGCCCGGTTTCATCTGGAAGCTGGTCGCTCTTGGGCTAATCTGGGCTTACCTGCATCACTTCATCGCCGGTATACGCCACCTGTGGATGGACACCCATCACGAAGCCACCACCAAAGAATTCGGCAAGTCTTCCGCCGCTTTCGTCATGGCTGCGACCCTGGGCTTAACTGCCATTCTGGGCGCCAAGCTTTTCGGTCTCTATTAAATTTTAGGGGCCTGTGTTTCGGCACTATCCCTAATCCACCAGGAAACTCATCATGTCCGTTAATTTTGGTTCTCATCGCCTCGTTGTAGGCGCGCACTACGGTATGCGCGACTGGCTTTCCCAACGCGTAACCGCTGTCCTGATAGCGCTGTTTACCGTGCTGGTTCTGGCCCAGCTGGTCCTTACCAAGGGCCCTATAGGTTATGCCTTATGGGCCGGTATTTTTTCTCCCCAGTGGATGAAGGCCTTGACCTTCACGGTCATCCTGTCTTTGCTTTACCACGTGTGGGTTGGCATGCGCAACATTTTTCAGGACTACGTTCATCCCTATGGCCTTCGTTTCGTCTTGGACGTATTCGCCATCGTCTGGCTAGTCAGCTGCGCGGGTTGGGGCATTCAAGTCTTGTGGCGCCTGTAACAAGCGTTCAAAAACTCGCACCCTTAGTGTTCGTAGAAATGGCTTGCAAGCTGTGGCTTGTTGCATCCAAAAACCGAGATTCAATATAAATCATGACTGCTACTTCCAAAATTACCAAGCGCAAATTTGACGTCGTCATCGTCGGCGCGGGCGGCGCTGGCATGAGTGCGTCGCTTCAACTCGCCAATGCCGGCCTGAACGTCGCTGTGCTGTCCAAGGTATTCCCGACACGATCTCACACCGTTGCAGCACAGGGCGGTATCGGCGCCGCCCTAGGCAACATGGCCGAGGATAACTGGCATTATCACTTTTACGACACCATCAAGGGGTCGGACTGGTTGGGCGACCAAGATGCGATTGAATTCATGTGCCGCGAGGCGCCCAAAGTGGTTTATGAACTCGAACACTTCGGCATGCCGTTTGACCGCAATCCTGATGGCACCATTTACCAGCGTCCTTTTGGGGGGCATTCCAGCAACTATGGCGAAAAACCAGTGGGGCGCGCCTGCGCAGCGGCGGACCGCACAGGCCATGCCATGCTGCACACGCTGTATCAGCAAAACGTCAAGGCGCGAACCAATTTCTTTGTCGAGTGGATGGCTCTGGATCTGATTCGCGACGCCGATGGCGATGTCGTTGGCGTCACGGCACTCGAGATGGAAACCGGTGAAATCTACATTTTGCAGGCGAAGACCGTCATGATAGCGTCAGGTGGCGCCGGGCGGATTTTTGCCGCATCGACCAACGCCTACATCAATACGGGTGATGGGTTGGGGATGGCGGCTCGCGCCAACATCCCTTTGCAAGACATGGAGTTCTGGCAGTTTCACCCTACGGGCGTGGCTGGCGCAGGCGTCCTGCTCACCGAAGGCTGTCGTGGTGAAGGCGCGATTCTGCGCAACAGCAATGGAGAGCGCTTCATGGAACGTTATGCACCCACCATGAAGGACTTGGCGCCCCGCGACTTCGTGTCGCGCTGCATGGACCAGGAAATCAAGGAAGGACGCGGTTGCGGCCCGAATAAGAACTACATCAACCTGGACATGACGCACCTGGGTGCCGAGACGATCGCGCTGCGCTTGCCCAGCGTGTTTGAAATCGGCCACAACTTTGCCAATGTCGACATCACCAAAGAGCCGATCCCGGTGATTCCGACGAACCATTACCAGATGGGCGGCATTCCCAGCAATATCAGCGGTCAGGTCGTTGTGCCCAACAGCAATGGGGCGCAGGAAGTCGTCAACGGTCTGTACGCTGTGGGCGAATGTGCCTGTGTCAGCGTGCACGGCGCAAATCGGCTAGGCACCAACTCCTTGCTTGACATCGTGGTTTTTGGTCGTGCTGCAGGCCTGCACATCATCGATTTCAACAACAAGAACACGGAACACAAACCGCTGCCGGCCAATGCCGCGGATATTTCCCTCGAACGCCTTGACCGGCTCAACACGGCCACGACAGGAGAATACGCGCAGGTTGTCGCTGGCGACATGCGCGACATCATGCAGCAGCACGCCAGCGTGTTCCGTACCCAGGCGAGCATGGACGAAGGCGTCGTAAAGATTGCCCGACTGCGCCAACGCGTCACCGATATCAAGCTAACCGACAAGTCACAAATCTTCAACACTGAGCGCATCGAGGCACTCGAAGTGGAAAACATGATTGAAGTGGCTCAGTCAACCATGGTGTCGGCAGCGGCACGTCATGAATGCCGTGGTGCTCACAGCGTGATGGATTACGACCGTCCCGCTGACGACGCTACATGTCCGTTGGGCCGAGACGATGTCAATTGGCTCAAACACACCTTGTGGGACAAAGCTACCAACAGTCTGAGCTACAAGCCAGTCAACCTCAAACCCCTGACTGTTGCCTCCGTACCGCCCAAGATCCGAACCTTTTGATAACTTGCAGTACAGACCACAAGCGCTGCCTCCAACTGAACAAGAAAGCAAATCATGGCTAAACGTACTATACAGATTTACCGCTATAACCCTGACACCGATACCAAGCCCTACATGCAGACTATCGAGGTCGAGCTTGATGGCAGCGAACGCATGTTGCTTGACGTTTTGACTAAACTAAAGGAAACGGACCCCACCATTTCTTACCGGCGTTCATGCCGCGAAGGCATTTGCGGCTCGGACGCGATGAATATCAACGGTAAGAACGGTTTGGCTTGCCTTGTCAATATGCTGACTTTGCCCGACAAAATTGTGCTGAAACCATTGCCCGGTCTGCCCGTGGTGCGTGACCTGATCGTCGACATGACGCTGTTTTTCAAACAGTACCACTCGATCAAGCCCTATTTGATCAATGAAACTCGCCCACCAGAAAAAGAACGTCTGCAAAGCCCTGAAGAGCGCGACGAACTCAATGGCTTGTATGAGTGCATTTTGTGCGCAAGCTGCACCACCAGTTGCCCGGTTTTCTGGTGGAATCCGGACAAATTTGTCGGCCCGGCAGGTCTGCTGCAAGCCTACCGATTTCTGTCTGACAGTCGCGATGAAGCGACCAGCGAACGGCTCGACAACCTTGAAGACCCCTATCGCCTGTTCCGTTGCACCAGCATCATGAACTGCGTAGACGTCTGTCCCAAGAGCCTCAATCCGACCAAGGCCATTGGCAAGATCAAGGAAATGATGGTTCGTCGGGCGCTTTGACCCGGCATGGAAACCAGCGCGATGACACCGGATAAAGAACTGATCGATGAACGTGCTCTGAGCAAGTTGAAATGGCGTTGTCGCCGCGGTCTGCTTGAGAACGACATCTTCATTGAACGTTTTTTTCGGCGGTTTCAATCGAGCTTGACGGTCGGACAAGGGCAGGCCTTAAGCGCCCTGATGGAACTTAGCGACAGCGATCTTCTGGATCTGCATTTGGAGCGCAAGTCGCTAGACCAAGTGATCGCTAGCGCGCAACTCAGTACCGACCTGAACCGTGATGATGTGCGTGAAGTTTTGTGTATGTTGAAAAAACCCCTTGAAAGGTAAAAAATGAAACTAGCTGACAACAAAGCCACTCTGTCCTTCAGTGACGGCAAACCCAGCATTGACTTGCCGGTATACCAAGGCACCGTGGGACCGGATGTCATCGACATCCGCAAGTTATACGGTCAGACCGGCATGTTTACCTACGACCCGGGTTTCTTGTCGACCGCTTCATGCCAGTCGGCCATCACTTATATTGATGGCGACAAGGGTGAGTTACTGTACCGTGGCTACCCCATTGAGCAGTTGGCCACCAACTGCGATTTCATGGAGACCTGTCACTTGCTGCTGTACGGAAACCTGCCAAACGCTGAAGGCAAGGAATCTTTCGCCAAACGTGTCACCAACCACACCATGGTGAACGAGCAGATGCAGTTTTTCCTGCGCGGCTTTCGCCGTGATGCCCATCCGATGGCCATCATGACCGGCTTGGTTGGTGCCCTGTCTGCCTTCTATCACGACAGCACTGACATCAACAACCCGGAGCATCGCGAAATTTCAGCGCTCAGGCTGATTGCCAAGATGCCCACATTGGTAGCCATGGCCTACAAGTACAGCATGGGCCAGCCCTACATGTATCCAAAAAATAATCTGAGCTACGCTGGCAATTTCATGCACATGATGTTCGCCACGCCGTGCGGAGAATACGTTGTCAATCCGGTCATTGAACGCGCCATGGATCGCATCTTTATCCTGCATGCCGACCACGAGCAAAACGCATCCACTTCGACCGTTCGCCTGTGCGGCAGTTCCGGCACCAACCCGTTTGCAGCCATTGCGGCTGGCGTTGCTTGTTTATGGGGCCCAGCCCACGGCGGCGCCAACGAAGCTTGCCTGAACATGCTTGAAGATATCCAGAGGACCGGTGGCATCGCCAAGGTCGGCGAGTTCATGGAACAGGTCAAGGACAAAAATTCCGGCGTCAAACTGATGGGCTTTGGACACCGGGTTTACAAGAACTACGATCCACGCGCCAAACTGATGCAGGAAACTTGCAAGGAAGTTTTGGCTGAACTCGGCCTGGAAAACGACCCTCTGTTCAAACTCGCGATGGCCCTGGAAAAAATTGCACTTGAAGACGAATACTTCGTCTCGCGCAAGCTCTATCCCAATGTCGACTTCTACTCGGGCATTGTGCAGCGCGCCATCGGCATTCCAGTCAACATGTTCACCGGTGTGTTCGCACTGGCGCGCACGGTCGGCTGGATTGCTCAACTCAATGAAATGATCAGCGACCCTGAATACAAGATTGGCCGCCCGCGCCAACTGTTTACAGGTTCTGTCAAACGGGATGTTCTGCCGATTTCCCAGCGCTGATACCTCGTCATCCGAAACGCCCGCCGGATGGCAACATCGGCGGGCTTTTCTTTTGTTGAGAGCACCGGATTTGCCGTGCCGTTTAAAATTGCAAATAGCCTAGGAAAGAGTCGATGGACCGCAACACTATTGATACGCACGGACGCACACTGTATGACAAGCTCTGGGACGAGCATGTCGTTCACACAGAGGACGACGGCACCGCCATTTTGTACATTGATCGCCATCTGGTGCATGAAGTTACCAGTCCGCAGGCCTTTGAAGGCCTGCGCCAGGCTGGCCGCAAGGTGTGGCGTGTCAGTTCCATCGTCGCCACGGCTGACCACAACACGCCGACCACGGGTTGGGAACTGGGCTACGACGGCATCACAGACCCGACCAGCAAAGAACAAGTTATCACGCTGGACAAGAACATCCAAGAGTATGGCGCCGCCGCTTATTTCCCGTTCATGTCAAAGCGCCAAGGGATCGTTCACGTTATCGGGCCAGAAAATGGTGCCACCTTGCCCGGCATGACGGTCGTTTGTGGCGACTCGCACACCTCCACTCACGGCGCCTTTGGTGCCCTGGCCCACGGCATTGGCACCAGCGAGGTCGAACACGTGATGGCAACGCAAACCCTGCTCGCCAAGAAAGCAAAAAATATGCTGGTACGGGTTGATGGCACCCTGCCCCGCGGTTGCAGCGGCAAAGATATTGTGCTGGCCATCATCGGCAAAATCGGTACCGCTGGCGGCACGGGTTACACCATTGAGTTTGGCGGCGCAGCCATTTGTGCCTTGAGCATGGAAGGCCGCATGACTGTATGCAATATGGCCATTGAAGCCGGTGCCCGCGCCGGACTGGTCGCCGTAGACGAGAAGACCATCGAATATGTCAAGGGCCGCCCACTGGCGCCTGGGCACAGTGCGGCCAATGGCACTGCGGCCGCCGTTGAATGGGATCAGGCCGTGGCGTATTGGAGCACCCTGCAATCTGATGTAAACGCCCGTTTCGATACCGTTGTTGTTCTGGACGCTGCGCAGATCATCCCGCAGGTGACCTGGGGAACTTCACCCGAAATGGTGCTTGGCATTGACGACCGCGTGCCAGACCCTGACAAAGAAAAGGATGCCAACAAGCGCAGCGCCATCGAACGGGCCTTGGTCTATATGGGACTGGAGCCCGGCAAGGCACTTAGCGATCTGTACGTGGACAAGGTGTTTATCGGCTCTTGCACCAACAGCCGGATTGAAGACATGCGTGAAGCGGCTGCACTGGTCAAGAAGCTGGGGCAAAAAGTGGCTGCAAACGTCAAGCTCGCCTTGGTGGTGCCAGGCTCTGGACTGGTCAAGGCGCAGGCGGAGCACGAGGGCCTGCACGAGATTTTCAAGGGGGCCGGCTTCGAGTGGCGCGAACCGGGATGTTCCATGTGCCTGGCCATGAACGCCGACCGACTGGAGCCCGGAGAGCGCTGCGCCTCCACCAGCAACCGAAATTTTGAAGGACGCCAGGGTGCCGGTGGACGCACCCATTTGGTGAGTCCGGCCATGGCCGCAGCGGCCGCCATCTACGGCCATTTTGTCGACGTCAGGACATTGGCCTGAGCCCCTGGGCTAAGGAAATCACTATGCAAAAATTCGACCTGCACAAAGGGCTGGTGGCCCCAATGGACCGCGACAACGTCGATACCGACGCCATCATTCCCAAGCAGTTTCTCAAGTCCATTCGTAAGACCGGCTTCGGTGAGAATTTGTTCGATGAGTGGCGCTACCTGGATTCGGGCTTTCCTGGCCAAGACCCCCAAAGCCGTAAACCGAACCCTGACTTTGTGCTCAATCAGCCGCGCTACCAAGGTGCGTCGATCCTGCTGGCGCGCAAGAATTTTGGCTGCGGCTCGTCACGCGAGCACGCACCTTGGGCGCTGGAGCAGTTCGGCTTTCGGGTCATCATTGCGCCAAGCTACGCCGACATTTTTTTCAACAACAGCTTCAAGAACGGCCTGCTGCCCATCGTGATCGGTGAGCACCAGGTCAACAAGTTGTTTGACGAGGCGCTCGCCTTCCCCGGCTATGCTTTGACGATTGACCTGGAGCGCCAGGTCATCATCAAACCCGACGGCGAAGAACTTCCGTTCGAAGTACAGGCCTTTCGCAAGTACTGCCTGCTCAATGGCTTTGACGACATTGGCCTGACGCTGCGCCATGCCGACAAGATCAAGGCTTTTGAAGCCCAGCGTTTAGCACAAAAACCATGGCTAGCCCACACCCTGCTTACTTAAGCAGCTCCACATTTAATAGTAAATTAATTCATTATGAAAATTGCAGTTTTGCCCGGTGATGGCATTGGTACCGAGATTGTGGCCGAGGCAGTGAAGGTCTTGAATGCGCTTGAACTCCGGTTCGAGATGGAAACCGCACTGGTCGGCGGTGCCGCTTATGAGGCGCACGGCCACCCACTGCCAGAGTCCACCCTGAAACTTGCCAGAGAGGCTGACGCTATCTTGTTCGGCGCCGTCGGTGACTGGAAATACGACAAGCTCGATCGCCCACTGCGCCCTGAGCAGGCGATTTTGGGCTTGCGCAAAAACCTCGGCCTGTTTGCCAATTTCCGCCCCGCCATTTGTTACCCGGAGTTGGTCGGCGCGTCCAGCCTCAAGCCCGAGTTGATCGCTGGTCTGGACATCCTGATCATTCGCGAGTTGACTGGTGACATCTACTTTGGCCAACCACGCGGTCGGCGTGTCGCCACCGACGGGCACTTCCCTGGCGCTGAAGAAGCTTTTGACACCATGCGATACAGTCGCCCCGAAATTGAGCGCATTGCCCATGTGGCATTTCAAGCGGCGCGCAAACGCGGCAAGCGTGTCACCAGCATCGACAAAGCCAACGTGCTGGAGACTTTTCAATTCTGGCGCGACGTGGTTAGCGAAGTAGGCCAACAATACCCTGATGTCGAGCTTGACCACATGTACGTGGACAACGCCGCCATGCAACTGGTGCGTGCGCCCAAGAAATTTGATGTGGTGGTCACTGGCAACCTGTTTGGCGACATTCTGAGCGATGAAGCTGCGATGCTGACCGGTTCGATTGGCATGCTCCCCTCGGCTTCCCTGAATTCAAGCAACCAGGGCCTGTATGAGCCCAGCCACGGCAGCGCACCCGACATCGCAGGCAAGGGCATCGCCAACCCGCTGGCCACCATCCTGAGCGCGGCCATGATGCTGCGCTTCAGCCTGAATCAGGAAGCCGCCGCCCAGCGCATTGAAGCCGCTGTCAAAAAAGTGCTGGCTCTGGGCTTGCGCACCGCAGACATTTACAGCGAAGGCACCAGGCGAGTCAGCACGCATGAGATGGGCGCCGCAGTGGTCAAGGCTTTGTAATGACCCGTGCAGAGCGCCTCCTAAGGTGATGCAGTCTGGGTGAAGTGTTCTGATGTTTTTAATTCAACTCTAAATGGGCAAGATGATGAAAATTGGCAATCTGGTGGGTCTGGTTGGTTGGCGTGGCATGGTCGGTTCGGTGTTGATCGACCGCATGCAGACCGAAGGCGATTTCGATCTGATCGAGCCGGTCTTCTTTTCAACCTCGAATGCAGGTGGCCAAGCCCCGGCGCTGGCCAAGAACGAAAGCACTCTGAAAGACGCTTTTGACATTGAAGCGCTGCAGAAATGCGACATCATCATCAGCGCCCAGGGAGGTGACTACACCACCGAGGTGTTTCCCAAACTGCGTGCGGCCGGCTGGAGCGGCCACTGGATCGATGCTGCATCCACCCTGCGCATGAAGGATGACGCTGTCATTATCCTGGACCCGGTCAACCTGAACGTCATCAAGAATGCACTGGCCAAAGGCGGCAACAACTGGATTGGTGGCAATTGCACCGTCAGTTGCATGTTGATGGGTGTCGGTGCGCTATATAAGGCGGGCTTGGTCGAGTGGATGACCAGCATGACCTACCAGGCCGCATCTGGTGGCGGCGCGCAGCATATGCGTGAATTGTTGACACAGTTCGGTACGCTCAACGCCGAAGTCAAGAGCCTGCTGGACGATCCCAAATCAGCCATCCTGGAAATTGACCGCAAGGTTCTGGCCAGACAACAAGCCCTGAGCCCGGCGGAAACCGCCAATTTTGGTGTTCCACTGGGTGGCAGCCTGATCCCCTGGATCGACAAGGACTTGGGACTTGGCAAGCAATCGGATGAGCCCGGTTGGGGTATGTCCCGCGAAGAGTGGAAAGGCGGCGCCGAAGCCAACAAGATACTGGGTCAGGGTGCTGCTTTTGGGACCACCGAGACACCGGTGGATGGCTTTTGCGTGCGCGTGGGCGCCATGCGTTGCCACAGCCAGGCACTCACATTCAAGCTCAACAAGGATATTCCCAGCGCTGACATTGAGGCCCTGATTGCAGCCGATAACGAATGGGTCAAGGTCGTGCCCAACACGCGCGAGGCCACGGTGCAACAGCTCACGCCGGTGGCCGTCACCGGCACGCTGGACATCCCGGTTGGGCGCATCCGCAAACTCGCGATGGGACCGCAGTACGTGGGAGCATTCACCATTGGGGACCAGTTGTTGTGGGGCGCCGCAGAACCGCTGCGCCGCATGCTGCGCATTTTGCTGGCTGCTTAGGCAGTTGTCGAAGACGGCCCAAGGGTTTGCCCTAGCGGTGAAGGGGCTCGGTCGTGGTCGATCGGCAACATAGAATCAAGCAGTGCTCATCTTGCCTGCCAACGATTCAAAGTTAACAGCGGTCCTGGCTTGTCAGGCCAAGGCAATAATGCTATGGTGCTTTTGAAGCTCTGAGCACCGATGCATTTGTTCGCATCATGAAGACAAATTTTTCAGCCGCCCGAACACCGGAGTCTACAAATTGATTTCTAAGTCACATCGCTGGCAGCAGACTGCCGTGGCAGTTGCGGCTGCTGCACTTTTCGGCCTTTGGGGATCGAATGCAGCAGCACTGTCACTGGGTCGAATCTCGGTTCAATCGGCGCTCGGGGAGCCTTTGCGTGCGGAAATTGAAGTTCCGGAAATCAGCTCCGAAGAGGCCGCTTCGCTCAAAGCATCGGTTGCGTCGCCAGAATCCTTCCGCACTGCCGGACTCGACTACAACCCTGCCATGTCGAGCCTGCAAGCCACGCTTCAGCGGCGCGCCGATGGGCGAGCCTACATCCGCTTGAGCAGTGACCGGGCCATCAATGACCCTTTCGTGGACATGATTCTGGTGGCCAATTGGGCGACCGGGCGCATCGTGCGCGACTACACCCTGCTGTTTGACCCTCCCAGTTTGCGGCAAGCGGCAAGCACCGCACCAACCTCGCCGCAGGTTCCTGCACAAGCTCCGGCGCAAGTGCCAGCCCCAACGCCGGCCAATCGGGCTGCTCCAGTTGTGCCCGCGCCTTCAGCGCCAACAGCAATTCCCGCAAGGCCCGCGCCTGAGCCAGTTCAACGCAGAGTCCAACCGACACCCCCCCCCACCAGCCCAGTGAGGGCGCCAGACGCACGAGCCAGCTCGGTGACGGTCAAGCTCGGGGACACCGCCAGCAAAATAGCAATTGCTGCCAAACCAGCCAATGTCTCCCTCGACCAAATGTTGGTGGCTTTGCTACGCGCCAACCCGCAAGCCTTCATAGGCGACAACGTCAATCGCGTCAAGGCCGGATCGGTCGTGAATATCCCCAGCGCAGAGCAAGCCCAAGCTACGCCAGCGGCACAGGCCAGCCAGATCATCGTTGCCCAAAGCAAGGATTTCAACGACTTCCGAAGAAGGCTGGCGGGCGCCGCACCCAGCGCCCAAGTTGCAAGCGCAGACCGCAAGGCCAGTGGCGCGGTGCAGGCTCAGGTCGAGGACAAAAAACCTCTCACCGCAGCGCCTGACAAATTGACTCTTTCAAAGGGCGCAGTTCAAGGCGTTTCCAAGGAAGCCCAACTTGCCCAAGAGCGCAACGCCAAGGAGGCAGCTGACCGGGCCGCTGAAATCGCCAAGAACATCAGCGACCTTGGCAAATTGGGTGCGGCGTCGAGTGCCGTAACGTCGGCTCAGCCGGCATCTGCCGCAGTGGGTGCCGAACCCAGCGCTGCGCCCGGCGCCCCCGCAGCACCAGTAGTTAGCGCTGCCGCTTCTGCAGCGCAAGTTGCCGTGCTTACCGCGCCGCTGCCTAGCCCCTTGGCAGCAGCATCGACACCCACGCCAGTTGCTGCAGCCACGCCACCCGTTTCTCTGCCCGAGCCGAGTCTGATAGATGATCTATCAGAAAGCCCTCTGGCCGTCTCCGGCGCCCTTGGCCTGATCGCCCTGCTGCTTGGATTTGGGCTCTACCGTGCGAGGCAGCGGAAAAAAGCCTCCTCGGCTGACAGCTCTTTCCTGGACAGTCATTTGCAGCCCGATTCCTTCTTTGGTGCCAGTGGTGGCGAAAATGTTGACACCAGCGACAATGGGGCCACAGGCTCCTCCATGGTTTACTCGCCGAGCCAGCTTGATGCAGTGGACGATGTTGACCCCGTCGCTGAAGCTGATGTCTACCTTGCCTACGGACGTGATTTGCAGGCTGAGGAAATCTTGAAAGACGCCCTGGCCAGCAACCCCGGACGCCTTGCGATTCATCAGAAGTTACTTGAAATTTTCGCTAAACGCCATGACACCAAAGGCTTTGAGAACGTTGCTACCCAGGCCTTTCGGGTAACCAAGGGTGTAGGCGCAGAATGGGACCGTGTTTGCCTGCTGGGTCTGAGCATTGATCCGGCCAATGCCCTGTACCAACCCGGCGGCCAGCCCAACAACCCCGATGGCACACCGTCCAGACCCATGGAGCTCGACCAGGCCGGCCACCTTGCGGGTGGTATGGACCCCATGGCAACACAAGTCATTGCCCCGCCGCCTGGCGCGGCGGTCGACCTTGATCTAGACCTCGATTTTTCGCTGGACGAAGAACCCGTCAGCGCCATCAGCGAGGCTAAATCAAGCTCCACCGAACCCACTGTCAGTCTGCAAGCACTCGACTTACCCCCGACGCTGGATCTGGACTTCGGCATGGACGAAGCCACTGCGCCCTTGGTGGTGCCAGTGGCAGCTGAAAAAGATGGTGCCCTCGATGAAATCGAATTCACCTTACCCGACCGGGATCAGGCAAACGATATCGGGCGCCAGCAACTGACCGAAAGCGAGGACTTGAAGTTGCAAGCCGCCAACAGTTTTGGCTTCACCAGTCCGCTGCCCTTGGCCGACACTGACCGGGCGGCCCCTGCCGCTCCTGATCTGGGCATGCTTGAGTTTGACCTGGGCTCGTTGTCGCTGGACTTGGGGGACGAAGCACCAACGGATAGCGCTGCAAGCCCGATTGCCGACGAGTATGAGGACCCGCTGGTCACCAAACTGGCACTGGCGGAAGAGTTCCGGGCGATCGGCGACGAAGACGGTGCACGCGCGCTGATTGAAGAAGTGATCTCTGAAGCCTCCGGCGACATGAAGATCAAGGCGCAGCGCGCGCTGAGCAACCTCTGATCTGCCTTCGCCACAGAGCAGTCGCTGGGAACCGCGCGATGAATCCACTGTGAGACTGGCACTGGGCATCAGCTATAACGGGCAGGCCTACCAAGGATGGCAGAGCCAGTTGTCCCGCCAAACGGTGCAGGACAAGCTCGAACTGGCCTTGGGCAAGTTCACCGCCCAGCGAGTTTCGACACTGTGTGCGGGCCGCACCGACGCTGGCGTCCATGGTCTGATGCAGGTGGTCCATTTCGATACGTTGCTTGAGCGCGCCACCTCATCCTGGGTGCGCGGCACCAATGCCTTGCTGCCGCGCGACATTGCCGTGGAATGGGCGCAGGTGGTGCCCCTCGAGTTTCATTGCCGTGCCAATGCGATCTCGCGTCGCTATGCCTACATCGTGATGGAATCCCCGGTTCGCCCCAGCGTGGACGTGGGGCGTGTCGGCTGGGTCTTCAAACCACTGGACTTGGGCGCGATGCAACAGGCCGTCAAACACCTGCTCGGCGAACAGGACTTCAGCTCGTTTCGGGCGTCGGCCTGCCAGGCGCTGTCGCCGATCAAAACGCTGCGGCGCATCGACATCTCAAAACGGGGTTCCTACTGGCGCTTTGAATTTGAAGCCAACGCCTTTCTGCACCACATGATTCGCAACATCATGGGCTGCCTGGTGACGGTGGGTCAGGGCAAGCAAACCCCGCAATGGGTCAGGCACGTCCTTCTTGAGCGCGACCGAGATGCCGCCGCACCGACATTTTCACCCGACGGACTGTACTTTCTCGGGCCCTGTTATGCCCCCCATTGGGGTTTGCCGGACCGCACGCCCGCCTTTGATGCATTGCCATGACCACTGCCCCACCTACTACCCAGCGCACCCGGATCAAGATCTGCGGCCTCACGCGAGAACAGGACGTCGACGCTGCCGTGGCGGCCGGTGCGGATGCCATCGGCTTTGTGCTCTATGCCAGGAGCCCGCGCTATGTCACACCAAAGCGGGCAGCTGAACTGGCGCGGCGACTGCCGCCTTTTGTCACACCCGTACTGTTGTTTGTCAATGAGACGACTGAAAATATCATAGCTGCCTACGCAAGCACGGCGGGGGCTACAGCCCAATTTCATGGTGAAGAGACACCGGAACAGTGTTGGCAGGCAGCCCAATCGGGCGCGCGGCCCTATGTGCGTGCGGCGCGCATTCCGCTGGGTGACACTGGTGGTGGCTTCGATCTCGTAAAATTCGCGCTTGATTACTCTCAGGCCCAGGCCATTTTGCTCGACGCCCATGTACCGGGCTACGGCGGTGGCGGTCAAACATTCAATTGGTCACTGCTGCCTCCAAACGTCAACGCTCACCTCGTCTTGAGTGGTGGGCTGAGCGCTGCCAACGTCACCGCAGGCATTCTGCAGGTACGCCCGCGCTGTAAATCGCTCGCGGTCGATGTCAGCTCGGGGGTGGAAGTGTCCGGCCCCGGCAACAAGGGCATCAAAGACTTTGAGAAGATCAACCAGTTTGTCGCCGCCGTTCGCGCCGCCGACAAGCAATTCGAATACCTTGCGGGACAGACCGAATCCTGAAGTTTTGCGGGACAGACCGCAGTTACGTGAAACGAACCAGCTCTGTCCTCAACATTTTTAAGAACCAGCTCTGTCCCCAACTGATTAGAAAACGATGTATCAATACCAACAACCCGACCCACGTGGCCACTTCGGCATTTTCGGCGGCAGCTTTGTGTCCGAGACGCTGACGCATGCCATCAACGAGCTCAAAGCGGCCTACGCCAAGTACCAGTTCGACCCCGCCTTTGTGGCCGAATTCGAGTACGAACTCAAGCACTTTGTCGGTCGCCCCTCTCCCGTTTACCACGCCGCACGCATGAGCCGCGAACAAGGCGGCGCGCAGATTTTTCTCAAACGCGAAGACCTGAACCATACCGGCGCCCACAAGATCAACAACACCATCGGCCAGGCGATGCTGGCCCAACGCATGGGCAAGCCGCGCGTGATTGCCGAAACCGGCGCCGGCCAGCATGGCGTGGCCACCGCCACCATCTGCGCCCGCTACGGGCTGGAATGCGTGGTCTACATGGGCAGCGAAGACGTCAAGCGCCAAAGCCCCAATGTGTACCGCATGAATCTGCTCGGCGCCACGGTGGTGCCGGTCGAGAGCGGCAGCCGCACCCTCAAAGATGCCCTGAACGAGGCCATGCGCGATTGGGTGGCCAACGTGGACAACACCTTCTACATTATTGGAACCGTCGCCGGGCCGCACCCGTACCCGATGATGGTGCGCGATTTTCAGAGCGTGATCGGTAAGGAATGCCTGGTGCAAATGCCTGAAATGCTGCAAGCCGCAGGCTGCACCAATGCCCAGCCGGATGTGGTCACGGCCTGTGTCGGCGGTGGCTCCAACGCCATGGGCATCTTTCATCCCTACATTGCACATGGAGCCACGCGTCTGATCGGTGTCGAGGCGGCGGGCGAAGGCATGGACAGCGGCAAACACTCGGCCTCTCTGCAACGCGGCAGCCCGGGTGTGCTGCATGGCAACCGCACCTATGTGCTGCAAGACGACAACGGCCAGGTCACCGAGACCCACAGCATCAGCGCTGGCCTGGACTACCCCGGCGTGGGCCCGGAACACGCCTTTCTGAAAGACATTGGCCGCGCCGAATACGTGGGCATCACCGACAGCGAGGCGCTCGCCGCCTTCCACTATCTGTGCCGCACCGAAGGCATCATTCCAGCGCTCGAATCGAGTCACGCGCTGGCTTACGCCATGAAGCTGGCCAAAACCATGCGCCCGGACCAGTCGATTCTGGTGAATTTGTCCGGTCGCGGTGACAAGGACATCGGCACCGTGGCCGATCTCTCCAACGCCGATTTTTTCTGCCGCCCCAGTTGCACCGGGCAGTCGGTCAAGGGAAATTCACTAAAAAAACAGCCTGCATCCCTTGTGCAGACTGCACAAGCAGCTATTTTTTCAGGAGCATCCCAATGAGCCGCATCGCCAGCACCTTTGCCGCGCTCAAGGCACAGGGGCGCAAGGCGCTGATTCCCTATGTCACGGCGGGCTTCCCGTTTGCCGATGTCACGCCTGAGTTGATGCACGCATTTGTCGCGGGTGGCGCTGATGTGATTGAACTGGGCGTGCCCTTTTCTGACCCCAGTGCCGATGGCCCGGTGATCCAGAAAGCCGGCGACAAAGCACTGGCCGCTGGCATTGGCATGGTGCAGGTGCTCGCTATGGTGCGCAGCTTCCGACAGCAGGACAACAGCACGCCGGTGGTGCTGATGGGCTACGCAAACCCGGTGGAGCGCTACAACCAGAAACACGACCGGGGGGACGGCAAGAGCGCTTTCGTGCTGGACGCAGCGGCTGCCGGTGTTGACGGCGTGCTGATCGTTGATTACCCGCCTGAAGAGTGCGAAGGCTTTGCCGCCGAGCTCAAAAGTGCGGGGATGGACCTGATTTTTTTACTCGCCCCCACCAGTACCGACGAGCGCATGCAGCAAGTCGCGCGGGTGGCCAGCGGCTATGTCTACTACGTCTCGCTCAAGGGCGTCACCGGGTCCGGCGCGCTCGACACGGGCGCCGTCGAGGCAATGCTGCCGCGCATTCGGGCCCATGTGAACGTGCCGGTCGGCGTCGGTTTTGGCATTCGTGACGCGGCCACCGCCCGTACCATCGGGCAGGTGGCTGATGCGGTCGTGATCGGCAGCAGAATCATCGAGTTGATTGATGCACAGCCGAGGGACCAAGTGGCCCCGGTGGCACAAAAATTCCTGCGTGAAATCCGGACCGCGCTGGATTCATAATCCACTGCATGCCGTTTGGCTTTTACATTTCTGATTAGCGGAGAAACGCCATGAGCTGGCTCGAAAAACTACTTCCCCCAAAAATTCAGCAAACCAACCCAGCTGACCGGCGCAGCGTGCCCACGGGCCTGTGGATCAAATGCCCGAGTTGCGACAACGTGCTGTACAAAACCGACCTGGAACAAAACCAGAACGTCTGCCCCAGCTGTAGCCACCACCACCGCATTGGCGCGCGCGCCCGGCTCAATGTCTTTCTGGACAATGAAGGCCGCTATGAAATCGGCCAGGAGGTGCTGCCGGTCGATGCCCTCAAGTTCAAGGACAGCCGCAAGTACCCGGAGCGCCTCAAAGAAGCGCTGGAACACACCGGCGAGACAGACGCACTGGTGGTCATTGGCGGCGCCGTGATGGGTATTGGCGTGGTGGCGGCCTGCTTTGAATTCGAATTCATGGGCGGCAGCATGGGCTCGGTGGTGGGCGAGCGCTTTGTGCGCGGCGTGCATACCGCGATCGAACAAAAAGTGCCCTTTGTCTGTTTCTCGTCGACCGGCGGCGCGCGCATGCAGGAAGGGCTGCTGAGCCTGATGCAAATGGCCAAAACCAACGCGTCGTTGACTCATTTGGCCAAGAAGGGTTTGCCGTTCATCAGCGTGCTGACCGACCCCACCATGGGCGGCGTGAGCGCCGGCTTTGCCTTCCTTGGCGACGTGGTAATTGCAGAACCCAAAGCCCTGATCGGCTTTGCCGGCCCGCGCGTGATTGAATCCACCATGCGCGTGACGCTGCCCGAAGGCTTTCAGCGCGCCGAATTTTTACAGACCAAAGGCGCGATCGACCTCATTTGTGACCGCCGGGAACTGCGCAAGACCATCGCCGAGACCTTGGCGATGTTGACGCGCCAATCCGCAGATGCGGTGAGCTAAATCGGGTGACAACTGGCGACGCTTGTCGCCCGCCGGCGACAAGCGTCAGACTCAGACCGCCAGCAACGCCCAGCCCTGCAAGTGCCCCAGCACAATTGAGGCGACCTGCAGCAACAACAACAGCACCAGTGGCGACAAGTCAATGCCCCCGACCAGCGGCAGCACACGGCGGATCGGCATCAACGCGGGGGCAACCAGGCGCCCGATCACATCCGAGATCGGCGACTGGGTCTGGACCCAGGACAGAACGGCATACACAATGACCAAGCCGGTCATGCCCGAGATCGCCAGGCGCACCAGACCAAACGCCGCCAGAATCGGCACCGCAAACAGGCCGCTGCCGGCTCCCGCGACCAGCCACAACAACAGGAACTGCACCAACTCCAGGGCAAAAGCCCCCACCAGGCTCGCCAGGTCCCAGCTCCCCGCGGCAGGCACGATACGCCGCAAAGGCAACACCAGCCAGTCGGTCAGCGCAAAGACAAAACGCCCCAGTGGATTGCCGGATCGGCTTGACATCGGGATGCGCTGGTACTGCATGTACAGCCGCAGCAGACAGGCGCCGGCCAGGATACTGGTGGCCACTTCGAGCAGCAGGGAAAATATTTGGTAGAGCATGGTGCCAAGTTTATCGACTCCCTGAACCAGGGCGGGCGAGCTGAGCCACTTAAAATGCGCTGTTTCGCCAAAGAACGCCGCCGACGGCCCTGGCCTTGTCGCCCTAACTACTTTCCACTGCGCCCCATGTCAGACCACTCCAGCACCCCTGCCCCAGCCCCCGTCGACGAAAACCAACTGATCCTGGAGCGCCGCGACAAGCTCAAAGCGCTGCGCCAGTTGCAGGCCGAGGGCAAGGGCGTCGCCTTTCCCAACGACTTCAAGCCAGCCGACCACGCCTTTGATTTGTTTGCAGCCCACGCTGGTCAAACCCCTGAGGGCCTGCTTGAGCAGGGAACCGTCGCCAAAGTCGCGGGACGCATGATGCTCAAGCGCGTCATGGGCAAGGCCAGTTTTGCCACCGTGCAAGACAGCAGCGGGCGCATTCAGCTCTATATCAAGGGCGAAGATGTGGGCCCCGAGGTCTACGCCAGCTTCAAGCACTGGGACCTGGGCGACATCGTGGCGGCCGAGGGCAAGGTCTTCAAGACCAAAACCGGCGAGCTCTCGATTCATGCCACCAGCTTGCGGCTGCTGACCAAGAGCCTGCGCCCGATGCCCGACAAGTTTCACGGCATGAACGACCAGGAAACCAAATACCGCCAGCGCTACGTTGATCTGATGATGGACGAGAGCACGCGCGCACGCTTCACGGCCCGCAGCAAGGCGGTTAGCGGCATCCGCGAATTCATGGTGGCGCACGACTTTCTGGAAGTGGAAACGCCGATGCTGCACCCGATCCCCGGGGGCGCCAACGCCAAGCCTTTCACCACGCACCACAATGCGTTGGACCAGCAGATGTTCTTGCGCATTGCGCCCGAGTTGTACTTGAAGCGCCTGATCGTGGGCGGATTTGAGCGCGTGTTCGAGATTAACCGCAGCTTTCGAAATGAAGGCATTTCGGTGCGCCACAACCCTGAATTCACCATGATGGAGTTCTACGCCGCCTATTGGGACTACCAGGACCTGATGACATTCACCGAAAAGCTGATTCGTGACGCGGCACAGAAAGCCGTTGGCACCTTGCAGTTGAGCTATGGTGGCCGAGCGGTCGACCTGACCCAGCCATTTGAGCGACTGACGATTCACGAAGCCATCTGCAAACACACTGAAGCCGGTCAGGCACTCGATGACGGCTCCGGCTTGAAGGTGGACAACGCGGCCTGGCTCATCAAAGCGCTAGGCAAACTGGGCCTCTCCGAGGGCAAGAACAAACTCTCGACCCGCTCGCTGCCGAGCCTGCAGGTGCTGTACTTTGAAGAAACCGTGGAAGAGCTGCTATGGCAGCCGACCTTCATCTGCGAGCACCCGGTTGAAATTTCACCGCTTGCGCGCGCCAGCGACCACAAACCGGGCGTGACCGAGCGCTTTGAGCTCTACATCACCGGCCGCGAATTCGGCAACGGTTTTTCCGAGCTTAACGACGCTGAAGAACAGGCCGCACGCTTTCACGCCCAAGTAACGGCCAAGGACGATGGTGATGACGAAGCCATGTACTACGATCACGACTTCATCCGCGCTTTGGAATACGGCATGCCCCCCACCGGCGGCTGCGGCGTGGGCCTGGACCGGTTGATGATGCTGCTCACCGACAGCAGCAGCATTCGCGACGTGATCCTGTTCCCGGCGCTACGTCACGAAATTTAAGTCAAATTAGCCTCTAGCCCACGTGAATAGTGACTATGCAGCTATGAATTCAGTAGTTAATCATGCGTCTCCCCAGCGCTTGAAGTTTCTGCAGGGCTACCCGGCTGACACGCTGGCGCAGGTAGCACAACTCATCGCTGACCAGCAGTTGGGCCAGTGGTTGCAGAACAAGTACCCCGACGCGCACGGCGTGCGCACCGACAAGGCGCTGTTTGAGTACCTGCAGGGGCTCAAGGCCAGCTACCTGCGCGGTGCCGAACCGTTAACCAAAGTGATGTTTGACAGCAAACTGCAAGTGGTGCAGCACGCGCTGGGCACGCACACCGCGATCTCGCGCGTGCAGGGCAACAAACTCAAGGCCAAGCGTGAAATCCGGATTGCCGCCTTGTTCAAGGAATCACCGCCCGAGTTCCTGCGCATGATCAGCGTGCATGAACTGGCGCATCTCAAAGCGCGTGCCCATGACAAGGCTTTTTACCAACTGTGCTGCCACATGGAGCCGCGCTACCACCAACTCGAATTTGAGGTACGGGTTTATCTGTGCCATCTGGAGGCATCGGGGGCACGGCTGTGGGGGCTGCAAGCGCAGCCCGGCCTGGAGGCATTGGCCTGACCCGACGAGTCTGCCCCAGTACCTCGAACACAATTGGCTCGCCCGTGCGACTTCGCGGCCACGCGTCACTGCGATTGCTTCACTAACAGGAGCTGTCCGCGTATATTTTTAAAAGGCTGGAAGCCAATTTGATATAAAAATGTGGATCTTTCGGTTTCACGCTTCAAGGATCGCCCCATGACCCAGCTCACCGTCACACCAAGCAACTACCCTGCCCTGCTGCGCAGCCTGTTTGACGCCGCGGTGGCGGCGGCGCAGCCAGCGCTGTGCTTAGCCCAGCATTTGCCGCCACCCCCCAAGGGACGCACCCTCGTGATCGGCGCCGGCAAGGCATCGGCCGCCATGGCGCGCGCGCTCGAAGAGCACTGGCGCGGCCCGCTGCAGGGGTTGGTCGTGACGCGTTACGGCTATGAGGTGCCGTGCGAGCGCATCGAAATTGTGCAGGCCGCGCACCCGGTGCCCGATGCGGCGGGACTGGCCGCCTCCGAGCGCATCGCCCAGTTGGTCACGGGCTTGACGCCTGATGACCTGGTGATTGCATTGATCTCGGGCGGCGGCTCGTCGCTGCTGGTGGCACCGGGCGCGGATCTCACATTGGCCGACAAGCAGGCGGTGAATGCCGCGCTGCTGGCCAGTGGCGCGACCATCTCCGAGATGAACTGCGTGCGCCGCCACCTCTCCAGCCTCAAGGGCGGCCGCCTGGGCGCCCTGTGCCACCCGGCGCAACTGCTCACGCTGCTGATCTCGGACGTGCCGGGCGACGCCCCGATGGACATTGCTTCGGGCCCCACCGTGGCCGACTCAAGCACCTGTTTGCAGGCGCTGGAAATCGTCCAGCGCTACCAGATTGCCATGCCTGAGGCGATGCGCACACTCTTGGAAAGCGGCGCGGGTGAGACCGTCAAGCCGGGCGACCCGCGCCTGCAAAACAGCAGTGTGCGCCTGATCACCACACCCCAAATCGCGCTGGAGGCCGCAGCCATGGTCGCCCGTGCGGCGGGCCTCACGCCCTACATTCTGGGTGACAGCCTGGAAGGTGAAGCGCGCGACGTGGCCAAGACGCTCGCTGGCATCACGCGTCAGGTGGCGCAGCATGGCCAGCCTTTTCAGGCTCCCTGTGTGCTGCTCAGCGGCGGCGAAACCACGGTGACGCTGCGTGGCCATGGCCGGGGTGGGCGCAATGTGGAGTTCTTGCTGGCACTGGCGCTGGCACTGGGTGAGCTGAACGGGGTTTACGCGCTGGCCGGGGACACCGACGGCGTGGACGGTGTCGAAGAAATTGCCGGCGCACTCCTCACCCCCGACACGCTGGCGCGGGCCTGGGCCGCTGGCATGAACCCGCGCACCTACCTGGACAACAACGACACCCACAGCTTCTTCCAGGCCCTGGGTGACTCGGTCGTGACCGGGCCGACGCTGACCAATGTGAATGATTTTCGCGCCATTGTGATCGCCTGAAGCCCACCGGGCGGCATGTCAAGCCACTGACATCGTCGCCACCAGCGTGTGCGCAGCGCCAGGCGCCAGGGTGATCTGATCCGGCCCGGCGTTGCAGGTCTCGACGCACAGCATGTGCCGGTGCTCGCCGGCGGCCATGTCAGTCAAAGCTTGTTCACGCTCGCGCCATGGGTTCCAGACCACGGTCGATGTGCTGCCCTGTTTCGCCACGCGGATGCTGCGGCCCCCTGCTCTGTCTTCGATCAGGCAGTCAAAGCGGGTGCCGGTGTAAATACGGTCAGTCTCGCCCCCGAATTCAACGGCGCCGCTCTGCCTGGCGGGTGCAAAATTTTGCACTTTGTCCAGGTAGTCGCAGCCGTCCAGCCCCAGAACCGAAGTCTGTTCAATATCGCTGACGCAAAGGTAGCTGTGCAGCGCCTGTGTGATCGTGAACGCTGCCGCGCCGGTGTTGCGCGTGCTCAAAGCCAGGCGCAGGGTTGGGCCCACGGTCACGCACAGCTCCAGGTCAAACGCAAAATCCCACAGCGCACGCGTGCTGGCGTCATCACTCAGGCCCAGACGCAACAGCACCTGGCCGTCAGCCTCCGGACTGGCCGAGCGCAGATCCCATAAACGGGTCCGCACGAAACCATGCGCTGGCAGGCCGTCACGGGCGCCAAATCACGGCCAGCACACCGGCACGCCGCCGCGCACGGGCGTGCCCGGCTCATGCACGGCGGCTTTGGAGACCCAGAGCACAGGGCTTTGCCCGGCCGGCTGCCACGCCAGCACCTGCGCGCCTTGCAGCGCCACGCGTGCGCTCGCCTGGGGGGTCGTGATCTGCGCCACCGACAAGCCGCAGCCGCTGTCAGCAAAATGCAGCCTAGTACAACATCCCATAAATATCTTTCAATAATAAAAAAGTTGAGTTAAGCTTCGGCGCATGAGTCGAGGACGTCAAGCGCAGGCGGTAAAGCTGTCCAAACAAGAGCGAGAGTCGCTGCAGGCAC